>ENA-ORUR01000298-ORUR01000298.1-human-gut-metagenome-genome-assembly--contig:-NODE-298-length-30431-cov-21.6391_pt1 | contig 30431 bp, 29 predicted proteins | sample MGYA00242086_ERZ509223 | MGnify/ENA primary metagenome ERZ509223 (study PRJEB26280, sample SAMEA2338820) | human gut metagenome | biome: human gut; feature: human-associated habitat; material: faeces... | reverse complement strand
CTTCGGTACCTGCGCTGGTCAATGCGGTTACCCCCTTGTTGGGATATCGGAATACTGGTGATGACGGCAATAAGAAAAATGTCTGTATTCATGTCTTTGGACATACGTAGTCAAAGATTACGGTTTGGCTACATTGCACACGTTTTTTTGCAGCAGTAGAATATCAAGTATCGTAAAATAGAACGTAAAGAAATGAGAAAAAGAAGAGGTATCGTATGGAAATCCCTTATCGCAGTGAGGTTCCCAAAGAACAGACCTGGGACTTGACCCGGATCTTCAAGACTGAGGCGGACTGGGAGGCCGCCTTTAAAGCTGTCAAGCAGGAAGTCAAGGCCCTGCCGGCCTTGGAAGACGGCTTTACGGAGAGCGCGGCCGTCCTCTATGACCGCTTGACCCAGATTTTTGCCGTTGACCGCCGCCTGTCCAAGATCTACGTCTATGCCAGCATGGCCAGCGACGTCGACACCAACAACCAGAAGAAGCTGGCCCTCAATTCCCGCGCCCAGAGCCTGGCCGCTGAATACCAGGCGGCTGTTGCCTTCATTCAGCCGGCTGTTTTAGCCTTGGGGAAAGAGGGCCTGGACGCCTTTTTCAAGGAAGAGCCAAGACTGGAAAACTACCGGCACTATTTGGAACAGATCGTCAAGCAGGAAGAGCACGTTTTGCCAGCTGAAGAGGAGAAGCTGGTATCGGCGGCCGGGGATGCCCTGTCAGCTTCGGCCAACACCTTCAACGTCTTGACCAACTCCGATTTGCAATTCCCTTACATTGAAGATGAAGACGGGGAAGCAGTGGAACTGACGGAAGCCAACTACGACATCTTGATCCAGTCCCAGAACCGGGAAGTCAGAGAGGACGCCTTTGACGCCCTTTACGCTGTCTACGGCCAGTTCGCGTCAACTTTTGCCTCAACCTTGGCCGGCAATGTCAAGGCCCACAACTTTGATGCCCAGACCCACCACTACCAGGACGCCTTAGCCGCGGCTCTGTCAGAAAACAACATCCCTGTCGACGTCTACAACCAGCTTTTGACTAGCGTCCACAAGCACCTGGACCTCCTCCACCGCTATGTCAACTTGCGCGAAGAGATCCTGGACCTGAAGGGCGACCTGCAAATGTGGGACATGTACGTGCCGATCACGGGCAAGCCAAGCCTCAGCTACACTTTCGCTGAAGCCAAGGCCCAGGCCAGAGAGGCCCTGCAGGTTTTGGGCGAGGACTATGTCAAACACGTCGACTACCTCTTCAATAACCGCTGCATCGACCACGTGGCTAACATGCACAAGCAAAGCGGGGCCTACTCCGGCGGGGCTTATGACACCGACGCCTATGAGCTCTTGAACTGGCAGGGAGACCTGGATTCCCTCTACACCCTGGTCCACGAAACCGGCCACTCAGTCCACAGCATGTACACCCGGGAAAACCAGCCATACGTGTACGGGGACTATCCGATCTTTGTCGCGGAAATTGCCTCAACGACCAATGAAAACCTGCTGACCAACTACTTCCTGGATCGGGTGACGGATCCAAAGACCCGGGCCTTCCTGCTCGACTACTACTTGAGCTCCTTTAAGGGAACGGTCTACCGGCAGACCCAGTTCGCGGAATTCGAGAAGTTCATTCATGAAAGCGACCAGGCGGGTGAAGCCTTGACGGCTGACTACCTGTGCGGCTTCTACGACCGGCTCAACCAGCAGTACTACGGCCCGGCGATCAGCCTGGGCAGCGACATCGACCTAGAATGGGCCCGGATTCCTCACTTCTATTACAACTTCTACGTCTACCAGTACGCGACCGGCTTTGCCGCGGCGACTGCCCTGGCTAACAAGATTACTTACGGCAGCCAGGAAGACAAGGAGAAGTACCTGGACTTCCTTAAGTCCGGCTCCAGCGACTACCCGATCAACATCATGCAGAAGGCCGGCGTCGACATGACCAAGTCCGACTACCTGGAAGATGCCTTCAAGGTCTTTGCGGAAAGACTGGACGAATTTACTGACTTAATCAAAAAATTGTAAAAAAGAAAACGAAGCTGCTCAAAGTGAGTAGCTTCGTTTTTTGCTATTAAACTTGACACATGTTCAATCTTAGTGGTGTGAAGCACCAGTAGCCGCGTCTGGTTCAGACTTGATTTGGTTGACCGCGGTAACTGGGTATGGCTTGCGCACCCGCGGGTCAGTGCTGGATGGCTTAGTGTCGCCAGCGTACTGGAAGTCAGTCAAGCGGGCGTGCTTAACGTCTTCAATCGTCTTGCAGCCAGTCAGTTGCATGTCGATCTTCAATTCATCGTTCAATTCGTTGATGACTGAAGCAACCCCGTGCGGGCCACCCAAAGCCAGGCCGTAAAGGTAAGGACGGCCAATACCAACTAGGTCAGCCCCTAAAGCCAAAGCCTTGAAGACATGGGAGCCCCGGCGGACACCACCGTCGAAGATAACTGGGCAGCGGCCGTTGACTGCTTCAACAACTTCTGGCAATACGTCGATAGTTGCAGGAGCACCGTCGATTTCCCGGCCACCGTGGTTAGTCACGTAAACGCCGTCTGCGCCGGCAGTCAAAGCAACTTCAACGTCTTCAGCACAGTTGACACCCTTAACGATGACTGGCAAGCCGGACATTTCCTTGATCCGCTTGATGTCATCCGGACCGATGTTCTGGGCGCTGGAAGCGTACATTTGCGCAACCGTTTGCCCTTCGCCCTTGGCGCCTTGGAAACGGGTGAAGAAGTCCAGCGGTACCGGGAAGGCAAAGTTGGTCCGCAGGTTGGCTTCCCGGTAGCCTGATACCAAAGCGTCAACCGTCAACAGGATTGCCTTGTAGCCAGCAGCGTTGATCGCGTCAAAGACCATCTTGTTGAAGTCCCAGTTCTTTGAAAGGTAAAGCTGGAACATCCGCGGAGCATCTGGCGCAGCGGCAGCGATTTCTTCAACCGGCTTGTTGCCGTAAGTGCTGGAAGTAAACATGGCCCCAGCCAAAGCTGCCCCCTTTTGGGTAGCAACTTCAGCGTCAGCGTGGGAGATCCCATGACAAGCGATTGGTGAGATCATGATCGGCGTCTTCAGCTTCATGCCCAGGAATTCAGTTTCAGTTGACGGGTTGTCCATCCCGGTCAAGGCCCGGGGAACAATCTGGTAGTGGTTGAAGGCAGTAGTGTTGTTTCTCCAAGTCCATTCATATTCTGAACCTGAGGCTACGTAGTAGTAAGCCCCTTCCGGCATTACTTCCTTGGCCTTTTCTTCAAGCTCATCAACGTTAACAAATTTTAAGTCTTCATCTGCTTCGCTTTGCGGGAAGCCCTTGATGTAATGTGTCATGGAAATCTCCTCAATCATTAAAAAATTACTATTAATTACTGTTAACTTACAAGGATTATCATAGCATTTAATCGCTTACTTTTGGGCCAATCTTTTGCTTTTTAGAATCTGCTCAAAAAATTAGAAGTACTAGAAGTGCAGCTGGCCCGTAGCCAAGCCGACCAGGTACAGGAAGATACAGATGATTGCAGTGTAGATCCCGCACCACTTGAAGGCCTGCTTCAAGATCGTGCCTTCGCTGCCTTCCTGGCCGATAGCGGTAGACGCAACCGTGATGGATTGCGGGGAAATCATCTTCCCGGCAGTAGCCCCGACCATGTTGTTGGCCACGACCCAAGTCTGACTCACGCCCAGGCTTTGGGCAGCTGAGGCCTGCAATTTGGCGAAAAGGATGTTGGAACTGGTGTCTGACCCAGTCACGAAAGTCCCCAGGGCACCGATGATTGGCGCGATCAATGGGTAAACCGGACCCATGACCTTGACCAAAACAACCGCGATGGCACTGGTCATGCCGGCATAGCCCATAACCTTAGCCAGGGCCACGATAGCGGAAATAGTCACCGCCGTCTTGCCGATCCCCTTAATCAGGTCCCAGAGGATGCCAAAAGTTTCCTTAACGCTCAAGCCCTGGATCATGGCCCCGATGAAGGTAGCCAACAAGATCAAGGTCCCTGGTGAAGACAGCCAGTTGAGGCTGAACTGACCAGCATTTTTGCCAGTGTAAACCTGGAACTTCAAAGTCGCGGAGTTGAGCAGGCTGTTAACGGCTGGGAACAAGGATGAAGCGGCCAAAACGAAGACGAAAACTAAGATGAATGGCGCGCAGGCTTGCAGCAGTTCACCAGCTGAGTGCTTGGCAATGTCCCCGGTAGAAGCGGAGTATTCCGGCACGTCCTTGTGCCGCTTGGCCAAGAGGGCCGTAACCAGGATGCAGACGATGGAACCAGCGATGGCTGGCAATTCCGCCCCAACGTACTTAGCCACTAAGATTTGCGGCAAGGCAAAAGCCAGACCAGACATGAAGGTAATGAAGCCTACCCCCTTGATAGCCTTGACGCCCCCGCCGACCAGGCCAACCAGGATGTAAGGGATGACCAGGATCAAAACGCTCAGCTGCAGAGATACCACGAAGGCCGTGTTCATCACGTCCAGGCCGGCAGTCTGGGCCAAGGTGATGACTGGCAGGCCGACCGCCCCGAAGGCAGTTGGGGTGGTGTTGGCCACCAGGCAGATAACGGAAGCTTCAATCGGGTTGATCCCGAAGGTCATCAAGATGCTGGCCGGGATGGCAACAGCGGTCCCGAAGCCGGCGATGGCTTCCAGGAAGCCCCCGAAGCCCCAGGCGATCAAGAGGACCAGGACCCGCTTGTCGGTCGTCAGACCACAGAGCATGTCCTGGATTTTTTGCATGGCGCCGGATTTAAAAGTTACCTTGGAGGTGAACATGGCGGCCACGATGATGTAGACAATCGGGAACAGGCCACTCAGGATCCCTTCCAAGGTCCCGGTCAAAGTGTCAACGACTGGCAACTGGAAGGCAGTAATGGCCAGAATGATTGCCAGGATAAGAGAAATAACGGCTGCCTTGGCCGCAGGCATCTTCAAGGCTGTCAGAGAGATGATCAGCCAGACGATCGGGATCAAGGCAAAAATGAATTTAACCCACATTCAGATAACTCCTTCTATAAGTATTTTTCACAAGGATTATTGTACATGAAAGCGCTTAAAAAGTCATGTGAATTTTGCTTTAAAACGTTGATATATCAGCGCTTGTACTTGAACTTATTTCACAATATTTTTGTTTGCTAAAAGAAGGATCCAAAAAAGCCCCGCTATTGCGGGGCTCTATATATTTTTTCACAAACTTGTTTGTTAACAAGGTTGCCTCTATTGATCGTCAAAAAAGATTTAAAAAATTTTGCTATTTAGCTTTAGGCGTACCTAATTTTTCCAAAACGTAGTCGCCGTCACTGTCCTGGCTGATGATCCCGTTTTGGTAAGTATCAGTCACGCTGGTGTCATCCTTGTCACCGGTGTAAGAGAGCTTGTGGGTGACCGTGTAATTGACGTAAGTCTTGCCGCTGCCGGCCGGGCTGGTAGACAGGACGCTGACGACTTCGTTGTAGTTAGCTACTGAGTCAGAGTCGTCCCAGTTGTCGTGCAACTTCTTGATGCTGAGGTAGCCGGTATTGCTGCCGTTGACCCAGTCTTCGCTGTCGTTGTCATCCCAAATGTCCTGGAGAAGGTCTAAAGCGTCTTCGCTGCTTGCCTTAGTCTGGGTTGGCCTTGTAGTATTCCTGGAGAGGCTGCACGATTTGCTTATCCTTGGCATAGTGTGCCTTGCTGGCGCCGCAGTTAGCGCAGTAGATTAGATCATTTTTACTTCCACCTTTTTGATAAAAACTCTGTATGCTTAACTGGCAAAAAATGCTCTCAAGCCCAGTATTGCATAGAAAAATACAATTTTAGGCAAAAGAAAAGGAGCTCAAGAGCTCCTGAAATTCCATATTTGACTACGCCCGCTTCTTTCTGGCTTGGGTGAAGTAAACCAGCAGGTAAGCCGTTACCTCAATTACCGAAATGAAAAAGGTTACCGGCCAGTTGGTGATGTAGCCCAGGCACAGCCCGGCCCAGACCCCCAACAGGGCCAGGCCGACCGACCAGGCCAGCATGCTCGGAATCGACTTGCCCAAATAACGGGCCGTTGATGACGGCATGGTCAAAAGGACAAAGACCAGCATGGACCCGACCACCTGGGAGCCGATGGAAACCGCCATGGCCAAAGCCACCAGGAAGACCACCCCGACAAAGCCGGTATTGATGTGGTGGGCCGCTGCCCCGATATGGTCAAAGGAATCATAGTTCAGGGGCCGCTGGATGGCAAAAATAATCAATAAGACAACCACTGACAGGCCGACCAGCTGATAGACGCTGGATCTGGACACCCCGATAATGGATCCGAACAAAATGTTGGTCGCGTAGCTGCTGGCCGAGCTGGACAGGGACAAAAAGAGGATCCCCAGGCCGACGAAGAAGGCGGAAATCGCGGAAATCGACGACTCCTTCTGCTCAGTCTGCATGGACAATTCCCCGACCCCGATTGAACCCAGGAGGGCAAAAATCAGCATCCCCGTCAAAGGCTTCAGTCCCATCAAAATGGCAAAAGCCGCCCCGGCAAAGCCGATTTCCGACAGGGTGTGGGCCAGGAAACTGAAATTGCGGGCCACGACATAGACGCCCACCACCCCGCAGGTAATCGCGATAAAGGTGGCCGCCCAAAAAGCATTGCGCATGAATTCGTAGGCAAACATCAGTTGAAACTCTCCTTAAAATCTTCCATCTTCCCCTGGCTGACCGTCCCGTCGCTTAAGTAAAGATAGTCCTTCATATAGCGCTTGGCCAAAGGAATGTCGTGGGTGACGAACAAGACCGTCATCTTGTGTTCATGGTTGAGGTGGGCGATTAGGCTCATCAATTCTTCCTTGGCCTTAGGGTCCAGGCTGGCCGTGGCTTCATCCAAAATGATGAAGTTCGGCTGGTCCAAGAGGGCCTGGGCCAGGTAGGCCCGCTGCTTCTGCCCGCCGGAAGCCTCCCCCATCCTGGTGTCCGCCAGGCCTTTCAAGTGGGTCTCCTGCAAAATATTGTTGACCTGGTCCTTAACCTTCTGGCTCTTCCAAAAAGGCGTGTTTAATTCGATAAAAGACTTGATCGACAAGGGATAGTCCGGGTCGATATTGCGGAACTGGGGCACATAGCCCACCTTTACGTCGTCAGCCAGCTCAAAATAGCCGTGGCTGGGGCTCAGCATCCCTATCAGTATTCTGACCAGGGTGGTCTTCCCGGCCCCGTTAGGGCCCAAAAGAGCCGTCATGGACCCGGTCTCCAAGCTGAAATTGAGCTTTTTAAAAATCTCCTGGTCGTCGAACTTCATGCTCAAGTCCACGACCTGCAAAACTTTACTCATTTACTTACCTCTAGTCTCAGTCTCTCTATAGCTTCTTCAGCAAGTCCAGGACCTTGTCCTGGACTGCACTTTCATCGCTTGAGCCGATGATCCCGTTAGCCGCCCGCTTGGCTTCCGGCAAAGCCGTAGCTGTCGCGTAGCTCTGGCCCACGTATTGGAGCATGGCCACGTCGTTGCCCCCGTCGCCGAAGGCCACCATTTCGTCAGCCGGGATCCCGTAGCGCTTGCCCAAAAGCTTGAGGCCTACCGCCTTGTTCATGCCCAGCTTGCTGATGTCAACGGCTGAGTCGCTGCCGGCCACCATGTCCAGGCTCGGGAATTCCCGCTTGAGCTGCTGAGCAAAGGCTGATGATTCCCCTTCCCCGGTCGCCACAGTGAACTTGAAGATCCGGTCCTTGACGCTTTCGTAGTTGTCCACGGCTTTCAGTTCCTGGTAAAAAAGGTGGAGGTAGTTGTAAAACTCTTCCCCGTAGCTCTGCAAGGTGTAGGCGCTATTCACCCCGGCCAAGACAGTCGGGTGGTCCTGGCCATACTTTTCCTTGATCTCGTGGATCGTGGCCAGTTCATCGCTGTTTAAGTCCACGATGTTGAGGATTTCCCGCCCCTTCAAGACATAGGCCCCGTTTTCAGCCACGAAGTAGAGCTGGCTGAGGTATTCTTTTGGAAAACGGGTAACCAGGTTTTCATACTGGTTGCCGCTGGCGATGACGAACTTGACCCCCTTTTCCCTGGCTAGGTCCATGATTTGCTTGAACTTGTCCAGGTCGTACTCCTTCTTGGAGTTGAGCCAGGTACCATCCATGTCGGTCGCGATTAACTTGATCATCTTTTCTGCTCCATTCTCGTAATAAATCGTCTCATTTTTCAGTAAGTATAAAACTTTTGCTTTCTTTTGCTTTTTCCACTATCTATCTTACAGAATTTTGCCCGCTATTACTTACTTTTTGCCCGCATTTAAAAAATCTGTAACAGTAGAATATAACAAATCTTCCAGGAGAATGCCAGTATTTTTTCTAAAAAGAAAATTTAGGGCTAAACACAAAAACAGGAGGGACTTAATCCCCTCCTGTTTTGCATTTTAACTTATTTGTTTACTTTTCAATTGGTTTCTTCCAGAAGCCCATCATCAAAGCAGCTACGATTGAGCCGACAGCTACGGCGCCCAGGTAGCCCAGCCAGTTGCTGGACAAAGCGATAACCCAGAAACCACCGTGAGGTGCTGGCACGCCGACGTGCCACAGACCCACCAGGGCCCCGCCGACAGCACTGCCGACGATTGATGAAACGATAACGTGCAGCGGGTCAGCACTGGCGAATGGGATAGCCCCTTCAGTGATGAAGGAGAAGCCCAGGATCCAGTTGGAAACACCGGCCCGGCGTTCATCTTCGGTAAACTTGTTCTTGAAGAAAGTAGTCGCGATAGCAGTCGCGAATGGTGCTACCATGCCACCAACCATAACGGCAGCCATCAAGATAGCTGAGGTCTTGGAAGTCGGGTCGTTGGCGAAGGCACCTGAAGCGAAGACGTAAGCGGCCTTGTTGAAAGGACCACCCATGTCGATACTCATCATGCCGGCCAGGATCATGGTCAAGAGAACCAGGTTGCCAGTGCCCATACCGTTCAAGAAGTTGGTGATAACCCCGTTCAAGGCACCGAAGACCGGGTTGATGATGTAGTACATGATCAAGGCTACGAAGAGCAGACCAAAGATTGGGTAGAGCAACATTGGCTTCATACCTTCAACGTTCTTCGGCAGCTTAGCGAAGAGCTTCTTGAGGCCCAAGATCAGGTAACCGGCGATGAAACCGATGGCAATCCCGCCCAGGAAGCCGGCTGGTGAAGCAGCCTTGACGTCGGCGTTAACAGCGTAAGAGCCACCCAAGGAAGAGTTGGCGATTGAGGCCATGAAACCACCGACGAAACCTGGCATCAAGGCTGGCAGGTCACCGATTGATTCAGCGATGTAGCCGGCCAGAACCGGAACCATGAAGGCGAAGGCCAGGTTACCAGCACTGTTCAAGAAGATGAAGGCCGGGCTCTTGGCGCCACCCATGTATTGTTCAACCAGGAAGGAGATGGCCATCAAGATACCGCCACCGATAACGAACGGAAGCATGTGGGAAATACCGCTCATCAAGTGCCGGTAGATGGTTGACCATACGCTGCCGTCGCTTGCAGCTGAGCTTTCACTGGCTTCACCAGCTTCTGCATGGTAAACGCTGCCCTTGCCGGACAGGATCTCGTCAATCAGTTGGTCTGGCTTGTTGATCCCGTCAACAACTGGGTGCTTGACCAGTTGCTTGCCGTCAAAGCGGGCCATCTTGACCTGCTTGTCGGAAGCGATGATAACACCCTTAGCCCGCTTGATTTCGTCAGCAGTCAGTTCGTGCTTAACGCCTTCTGAACCGTTGGTTTCAATCCGGACTTCAACGCCGCGCTTTTCACCGGCCTTGATCAGGGCTTCTTCAGCCATGTAAGTGTGGGCGATCCCGTTGATGCAGGCAGTAACGCCGACGATCAATGGCTTTTCGTCACTAGCTGCCTTAGCTTCTGCTTCCTTCTTAGCGGCCAGCTCGGCTTCGCGTTCAGCGTCTTCCTTGTCCTTGTCAGCTTCTGCCTGGCTGAAGAGGTCGATAACTTCGTCAGCCGTCTTAGCTGCCTTCAGCTTTTCAACCAGGTCAGGGTTGATCAAGAGGCTGCTCAGCTTAGCCAGGGCTTGCAAGTGGGTGTTGTCCGCACCGGCTGGGGCAGTGATCATGAAGAAGAGGTAGACTGGCTGCTGGTCTAATGAGTCGAAGTCCACGCCCTTTTCACTCTTGGCAAAAAGCACCCGAGCCTTGTTAATGTATTCGTTTCTGGCGTGAGGCATGGCAATCCCGCCACCGATCCCGGTAGTGGATTCCTTTTCCCGGGCCCAGATGGATTCAACGAACTTTTCCTTGTTGTTGACGACGCCCGTAGCTACTTCCAAGTCGGCCATTTCGTTGATGGCTTCTTCCTTGGTGGTAGCCTGCAAGTCCATAATCATCGACTCTGGGCTCAAAATGTCTTTAATCCGCATCTTGTTCTCCTCAATTACTAAAAAATACTCTGTTACTACTTATTCCCTTTATTCAACGACGTCGATCTTGATTTGCGGCAAAACGGCGTCGATTTGGCTCTTAACCGCGATGTCTTCAGTGAAAGCCGTTGCCCCGCCGCAGGCGCTGCCGACCCGGAGGGCTTCAGCCGCGTCGTGCTTTTCAAACCAGGTGCCGACGAAACCGGCAATCATGGAGTCCCCGGCGCCAACGGAGTTGACCGCCGTGCCCGTGGCCGCGTTGGCGTGGTAGACGTGGTCAGCAGTTACCAGGTAAGCACCTTCGCCAGCCATGGAGATCATGACGTTTTGCGCACCCAGCTTCTGCAGCTTCTTGGCTGCTTCCAGCATGTCGGCAGTTGATGAGAAGCTGGTGTCAAAGAGGTCAGCCAGTTCGTGGTGGTTTGGCTTGATAACCAATGGATTGAACTTCAAAGTACGCAGCAGGGCTTCGCCAGTCGTGTCAACGACGAATTCCGCCCCCTTTTCCCGGATCAGCGGCAAAAGGCTTTCGTAGAAGTCAGTTGGCAGGCTTGGAGCCAGGCTGCCGCTCAAAACAACGACATCGCCTGCTTCCAGGTCGTCCAGGCGGGACTTGAAGGCTGCGACTTCCTGGTCGGTAATGTCCGGGCCAGCCGCGTTTATTTCAGTTTCTTCCTGGGCGTGGATCTTAACGTTCACCCGGGTGTCGTCGCTGATTCTTACGAAGTCGCTGCTGATCTTCTTGACGTTCAATTGGCGGATCAATTCTTCGCCGGTAAAGCCGCCGACAAAGCCCCAGGCAGTGTTGTCCACGCCTAATTGGTTAAGAATCTGGGAAACGTTGATCCCCTTGCCCCCAGCTAAGAACTGGGTGTCGCTTGACCGGTTGGTCTCCCCGTCCTTGACTTCTGGCAGTTGCAGAACGTAGTCCAAAGCTGGGTTGACAGTCACGGTGTAAATCATTATTTAGCCTCCTCAAGTTGAATATTTACTGGCAATTTCTCCCGGTCGCCAGCCTCCAGGCGGCTGATGATGGTCACCTGGTCGGTCTTGGCGAATTCGGCAAAAGTTACCGCGTTAAATTTGCTGCGGTCGATTAAAACGAAAGCCTGCTGGCTTTGCTGGATAGCCGCCCTTTTCACGGCAGCTTCCTCAGTGTCCGGCGTGGTTAAAAAGCCGGACGGGCTCAGGGCGTTGGCCCCAATGAAAGCCGCGTTGAAGTTCAGCTCCTGCAGGCGGGAGACAGTGGTCGCGCCAATAGCCGCGTGGGTCTGCCGCTTGACATGGCCGCCTAAAAGGCAGCAGTCAATTCCAGCGTCAGTCAAGGCCAGGGCCGTTTCCAGCCCGTTGGTCACCACGTGCAGGCCACTGATCTCTTTTAAAAAGGGAACCATTTCATAAATGGTCGTCCCCGCGTCTAAAAAGAGATAGTCGTGCGGGTGGACCTTCCTGGCGGCCAGGCGGGCAATAGCCAGCTTGTCATCCTTGTTCAGATTGAAGCGGATCTGCTGGGCCACATCCTGGCCAAAAGTCTGCAGGCTCTGCGCTCCGCCGTGGACCCGTTTAAGCAGGCCCCGGTCTTCCATTTCACTCAGATCGCGTCTGATCGTCGACTCGGATGTCGAGGTCAAGCGGCAAAGTTCCGTTACGCGGCAAATCTGATGTTCGTCTACATAATGGGCAATCATTTGTTGCCGCTCTTCCGTCAGCATCTTTATCTCACCTCGTTATCTATTGTAAAGGCTTTCTCAGTCAAAAGCAATCATTTTCCGTCAAAAATGAGCGATTTTCCTAAAAAATTGACTGCTTTTGACTGAAACATACTTAAAATTAGCCAGGCAAGCAAAAAAGGCCAGGAAACCCTGGTCTTTTATTTAGTCATATAGATATTTCTGGCAGGCCTGGCGGGGATCTTGCCCGTTTCTGATCGCCAGAGCCAGTTCGATCGACACGTCAGCGATGATCGACTGGGGGTCGATAACCTGGTAGGGGTGGTCCGGCGCCTGCTCCTGGGCTAAGGAAAGTTCCGTGCAGCCCAGCAGGATCACGTCGCAGCCATATTCGTCGTGCATCTTGCGGAGGATCTCATGGTAGAGCTCCTTGTCGACGATCCCCTTCTCCTTGATGTCCCGGTAGATCAATTCCGTCACCATCGGCTGGATCTCGGGACCGCCGAATTCGACTTCCCGTCCCACCCGGTGGATCTCGTCTTCATAAAGGTGGTCGTAAATTGACCCTTCAGTCGCGATCAAGCCGATCTTGGGACTGTTTGGGAACTGGTCGACATATTGGTGCACGGCAATCCGCATCATGTGCAGGAAGGGAATGTCGGTCAAGGCCGCCAGGTCGTCATAAAAGTAGTGGGCCGTGTTGCAGGGCATGACCATGAAGTCCGGCCCCAGCTTGGCCTGGCCTAAAACATCTTCTTTAAGCGCATTGAAAAAATTCGGCTGGCTGTGGTCCTTGATGTAGGCCGTCCGATCTGGCACCTGGGCATCATTGACCAAGATGTAGTTCAAGTAGTCCTGGTCCTTGCTGATCTTGACCCGGTGGTTGATCAAGCGGACATAGCTTTCGGTCGCAATGGTCCCCATCCCGCCAATAATGCTAAAGAAATGCTTCACTAAATATCAATCCTTACTTTTCTAATTCCTGGACCACCTGCCGGGCGATAACAATATCGCCGGCATATGGGGTGTCTACCCCGCGGATCTTCTGGAAGGCGTCAGCCCCCTTGCCGCAGAGCAGGACCACGTCGTTCGGGCCAGCTTCGGAAATGGCTTCCTTGATGGCCTTCTCCCGGTCCAGTTCGATAACCGTTTCACACTTGGAGTGGTCGATCCCGGCATCGATTTCCTCGCAGATGTCCTGGGCATTTTCAAAGCCAGGGTCGTCCGTGGTCAGGTAGGCCTTGTCAGCTTCCGCCGTCAAGCTTTCACTGAAGCCCGGCCGGCGGGAAATTCCCTTGTCCCCAGGCGCGCCGACCACGACGATAATCCGGGGGTTGGTGAATTCCCGGCGCATGAACCGCATCAAGGCCAGCATCGAGGCCTTGTTGTGGGCATAGTCCACCACAATCAAGCCGTGCTTTTGGGTCGTGACGGTTTCCATCCGGCCTGGGATGGTCACGTGCCGGATCCCCTTGGCGCAGTCTTCATAGCTCATCCCGGCTAGGCCAGCCCCGATGATGGCGCCGGTAGCGTTGGTTTCGTTGAAGTCGCCGATCATCTGCAGAGTGTATTCACCAGAGATTGGCAGCTTGTGGGCCTTGCTTGAAGCCGTAGTCAAGGTGAACTTGGTTTCAGCCAGGTCAGTTTCCACGGACTTGTAGCGGAAGTCGATCGGCTTCTTCAGATCCGGGTTTTCAAAGCCGTCCCGGGCAAACAGGTAGATGCTGTCCGGGTTGGTCGTGGTCGTTGCTGCCGCGTAAACATCAGCGAAACGGTCGGTTTCCGCGTTGATGATGCACTTGCGGGAGTTAACCAAAAGCTGCAGCTTGCAGTGGAGGTAGTCCTCAAAGTTCGGGTGCTCGTTGACCCCGATGTGGTCCGGGCTGATGTTCAGGAAAAAGCCCAGGTCGTAGGTCAGGCCAAAGACCCGGTTCTTCTTGTAGGCTTGGGATGACACTTCCATAACCATGTGGGTCATGCCGTTGTCAACTGCCCGCCGCATGTCTCTGAACAAGTCCAGTGATTCCGGCGTGGTCAGGCTGGACTTGAAGGTGTCTTCCGGAGCCGGCCCGAGGATGTTGTCGACTGAGGACAAAAGAGCAGTCCGGCCCCCGTTGAGCTGGTCCAGCATCCCCTTTAAGAAGTAGGCGGAAGTGGTCTTGCCCTTGGTCCCGGTAAAGCCAACCAGGAAGAGGTCGTCTTGCGGGAAGCGGTAGAAGGCAGCTGACAAAAGGGCCATCGCCTTGGACACGTTGCGGACGATCAAGGCGTGCATCCCCGTGCCTTCCGGGTATGGCTGCTCAGCCACGTAGGCAATTGCCCCGTTTTCCTTGGCCATGGTCAGGTAGGTTGGCCGGAAGCCCGCCCCCTTGCAGAAGAAAAGGCTGTTGTTCTGGACATCGCGTGAGTCATAAGAAACAGCCTCCATTCTGGTCTGGACAGTGTCCTGGACGGCACTGGACTTGAGTAGGTGGTGTTCTTTTAAGATTAAAATACAGGTGTTTAATGAGATGCTCATTTTTACTCCTCACTGTCAATTAAGATTCAATTCAAATTATACCACAGGTCTAAGAGCAAAGTTATTTGCCTGGGGATCCCGGGGCAAGAGAATGATGAAACTGGTCCAATCCTTGTTTGATTCACAGCGGATCGTCCCCCCGTGCAGCTCGACGGCCCCCTGGACGATGGACAGGCCTAAGCCCGTGCCCCCGGTCTTGGTATTGCGCGAGCTTTCCACCCGGTAGAAGCGGTCAAAAATCTTCTTCAATTTGTCCTTGGGAATCGGTTCCCCGTTATTCTCAACCCGCAGCTCAACCTGCTCGTGGTTGATCAGGTTGGCCACCAGGTTGATCCGGCTGGCCCCAGCCGCGTACTTTAAGGCATTGGAGATCAAGTTGTTGTAGACCCGGACCAGCTTTTCCACGTCGGCGTTGACGATCAAATCATCCGGCCGGGCCTTGACGCTAAAGGCAATGCCCTTCTTCTCCGCTTCTAGCTCAAAGCCGGCCGCCACCTGCTCCATCATGCCCTTGATATTGATCGGGGTCACGTTCAGCTTGGTCTTGGTCGACTTCAAGGTGGTGTACTCGAAAAGGTCATTGGCCAGGGACCTCATCTGCTCAGCCTTGTCATAGGCGATATTGATGTACTTGAGCATGTCCTCCTGGCTGGTCACGGCCCCGTTCTTCAGCAGGCCCAGGTAGCCGATGATGCTGGTCAAAGGGGTCCGGATATCGTGGGAAACATTGGTGATCAGTTCGTCTTTCGACTGCTCGATCGCCTTTTCTTCATTGATCGCCCCCACGGTTGAGTCGACCAGGGAGTTGATGGAATCGATCACCTTCTGCATGTCGTTGTTGACGCTGAAAGAAATCCGGTGGTCAAAGTGGCCGTTGGCAATATAGTGCAATTCGGAAATGATGTGCCGCAGCTGCATTTGGTGGTAGCGGCGGATTAAGCGCCAGTACAAGACGATGACGTCAGCGATCCCCATCAAAATTATCCCGATTCTTTCCCAGGACCAGATATGGTAGCCCGGTCCGATCGTCATGGTCTTTTTCAAAAAATAAATGCCGTTGACCAGGCTCTTGTCCTGCAGGACCGCCAAATGGTAGAGGATGATGACGGACATGTTCAAGAGCAGCATGATGATGACCGTCACCACGCCTTCGGCAAAAAGCTCGCTCTTCTCAGCCGCGGTCAGCTTGACCCGGGGCCGCTTGCCCTGGACGACTTGTTTTTCTTTGTCTTGCTTAGGCTTCAACCTTGTAACCTACACCCCATACAGTCTTGATGACTTCTTCGCCGTCGGTGGCCTTCTGGATCTTGTCCCGCAAGTGGGAAACGTGAACCATGACCGTCTTGGCGCTGACAATGGACTCTTGCTGCCAAACCCGCTCGAAGATCTCATCAGCTGAGAAGACCCGGTTGGGGTGGCTGGCCAAAAGGTAAAGAATACCGAATTCCAGGGCTGTCAGTTGGATTTCCTTGCCTTCAACCGTCTTGACCTCATGGGAGTCCTTGTTGATGATCAAAGGCCCGACTTCCAAAACGTCAGGCTCCTCTTCCTTGACCTGCTTCCGGCTGCGGCGCAAAAGGGACCGGACCCGGGCCATGACTTCCAGGGGGTTGAAAGGCTTGGACACGTAGTCGTCGGCTCCGGTGATCAAGCCCTGGATCTTATCCATGTCGCCGGTCTTGGCGCTGACGATGATGATCGGAATGTCAGAATCCTTGCGAACTTCCTTGACCACATCGATGCCTGACAGGTTCGGCATCATCACGTCCAGAATCATCAAGGCGATATCTGGCGTGGTTGAGAGCTTGGTCAAAGCTTCCTTGCCATTCTCATAGCCTTCGTTCTTCAAATAAATGCTTAAGAGTTCCACGATTTCGTGGTCATCATCGACAACGAGAATTTTCATTTGCAAAACCTCTTCTATTCCAAACTTATCTATCCTGTATTGTACCTTTTATTTTAACCAATATACCAAAAAGAGCGTACTTTGACGTACGCTCTGACTTGGATTTTAGCAAAACATAAGATTCGCTCTTATTGGATTTCTTTTTTGCCGGTGTAGAGCTCGTAGTAGTAGCCCTGCTTGGCCAGAAGCTGGTCGTGGTTGCCGGCTTCCAGGATCCGGCCGTGGTCCAGGACTATGATCAAGTCGGAGTTGACGATGGTGGACAGACGGTGGGCGATGACGAAGCTGGTCCGGCCAGCCAAAAGGTTGTCCATCCCGGCTTGCACCAGGCGCTCAGTCTGGGTGTCGATGGAACTGGTGGCTTCGTCCAGGATCATAACCGGCTTGTCAGCGATCATGGCCCGGGCAATGGAGAGCAGTTGCAGCTGCCCTTGAGAGAGGTCACCGCCGCCCCCGTCAATCACCGTTTCATAGCCATCATCCAGGTCATGGATGAACTCGTCGGCCCGGGCCAGGCGGGCTGCCTGGTAGACGTCGTCATCTGAAGCGTCAGGCCGGCCGAAGCGGATGTTTTCCATGATGTTGCCGGTAAACATGTGAGTTTCCTGCAAGACGATGGAGACAGACTTGCGGAGGTCATCCTTCTTGATGTCCTTGATATCAATCCCGTCGTAAGTGATCGTGCCGGAATTAATTTCATAGAAGCGGTTGATCATGCTGGAAATGGTAGTCTTCCCGGCCCCCGTTTCCCCGACCAGGGCCACCTTCATGCCAGGCTTGGCTTCAAGGGAAATGTCGTGCAGGATCTGCTTGCCTGGTACATAGCCGAAGCTGACGTGGTCAAAAACGATGTGACCCTTGACTGGCACGTACTTAAAGCCGTTTTCGGTCGGCAGCTTCCACTGCCAGGCATTCTTGACGCCCGGCTTTTCTTCGATAGTTACCTGGCCGTCGTCGACTTCAACTTTTTCATCCAGGACCTGGAAAATCCGCCGGGCCCCGGCAATAGCCAGAACGATGGCGTTCAGCTGCTGGGAAATCTGGGCGATCGGCATGATGAAGGCCTTGGACAGCTGCATGAAGGAAGCCAGAGCCCCCAAGGTCAGCGGAATGTTGCCGGCTAAGATTGCCGCCCCGCCGATCAAGGCGATCAAGACATAGAGCAGGTTGCCGATATTGCCCATGATTGGGAACAAGATGGTGGCATAGGTGTTGGCCTTACCTGAGGCAATCCGCAGCTGGTCATTGTAGCGGTCAAAGCCGGCCTTGACTTCCGGTTCATGGGAGAAGACCTTGATGACCTTCAAGCCGTTAAGCATTTCTTCGTTGTAGCCGTTGACCATCCCCATAGTCTTCTGCTGCTGGTCAAAGTAGTAGCTGGACTTGCCGGTCAAGTAGCGGACAACGCCTAAGGACAGGAGAACCACTACCAGGGAAACCAGGGTCAATTGCCAGCTGAGATAGAACATCCCCGCCAAAACGAAGACTACTGAAAAGACAGAGTTAGCGAACATCGGCAGGGCCTGGGAGATCATCTGCATCAAGGTGTCGATGTCGTTAGTGTAGCGGGACATGATGTCGCCGTATTCGTTCTGGTCAAAAAAGGCTATCGGCAGCCGCTGCATGTGGGTAAACATTTCATTTCTGATTTGCTTTTGCACCTGCTGGGACAAGACCATCATCAGCAAGGTGAAAAGGTAGTTGGCGACCAGACCGATGGCGTAAACGCCGGCCATGAGCAAAACAGCGTGAGCCAAGGGGCCAAAGTCCGGGCTCTTTTGCTTGAGCATGGGCGTGATGTAGCGGTCGATAACCTGTTCAATGAACAAGGAGCCGACAACGGAAGCCGCCGCGCTGATGATCACGGAGACCAGGGAAACGATCAAAGCCGCCGGGCTAACCCGGTAGACGTATTTCAGCAGGCGGGTCAAGGTCTGCATTTGTGATGGTTGCTGAGCTTGTTTTTTAGTCATCGATTATCACCTACTTGCTGTTTTCTTCTTGGAACTTGGCGATGGATGAGTACAAGTCGTTGCGCTTGATCAATTCATCGTGGGTTCCGACGTCTTCGATCTTCCCGTGGTTCATGACCACGATCCGGTCGGCATCCTTGATGGAGACGATCCGCTGGGAAATGATGATCTTGGTCGTTTCCGGCAGGTCCCGCTTCAAGGCTTCCCGGATTTCCCGTTCAGTCTTGGTGTCGACGGCACTGGTGGAGTCGTCCAGGATCAGGATCTTCGGCTTCTTCAACAGGGCCCGAGCGATCGTGATCCGCTGCTTTTGCCCCCCGGAAACATTGTTGCCGCCTTGTTCGACCATGGTGTCATAGCCATCCGGCATTTCCCGGATAAAGCCGTCAGCCTGGGCAATCTTGGCTGCCCAGACGATTTCCTCGTCGCTGGCCTTTTCATTCCCCCACTTGAGGTTGTCCTTGATAGTGCCGGTGAAGAGGACGTTCTTTTGCAAAACGACCGCCACGTTGTCGCGCAGGGTCTTAAGGTCGTAAGAGCGCACGTTGTGGCCGCCGACTCTGACTGCCCCGCCGGTCACGTCGTAAAGGCGAGGAATCATGGAAATCAAGGTTGACTTGGAAGACCCGGTTTCCCCGATAATCCCCAAAGTTTCCCCGAACTTGATCCGCAGGTCAATGTCCTTTAAGGCATAGTGGGCATCTTCCTTGTTGTACTTGAAGTCAACGTGGTCAAAAACGACTTCCCCGTTGGTCACGCTGGTCAAAGGTGACTTGGCCGGGTTGACAATAGTTGGCTTGGCCATCAAGACGTCAGCCACCCGGCGCCCGCTTGACTGAGCCATCATCAGCTGGGTGAAGATCATGGACAGGATCATCAAGGACATCAAGATGGACATGGTGTAAGAGAACATGGAAACCAGCTGGCCGGTTGCCAGTTGATGGCCCACGATCAGTTTTGCCCCAAACCAGGACAGGGCCAGCATGACAGCGTCGATCATCATGGTCATGACCGGGCCGTTGAAGGCCATGATGAACATGGCCCGTCTGAAGAGCTTGTAGATCTTGCTGGTGGACTTTTTAAAGTTCTCGATCTGCTCTTCTTCATGGACATAGGTCTTGACTTCCCGGATCCCGCGGATGTTTTCCCGGACCTTCCGGTTCAGTTCGTCATAGGCCCGGAAGATTCTCGGGAAGTATGGCCGGGCATTCTTAATGATCAAGATCATGGCAAAAGCCAAAACCGGAACAGCCACGAGGAAGATCAGGGTCAGTCTCCAGCTGATCGAAACTGCCATGAACAGGGAAATGATCATCATGAACGGGGCCCGGACGGCCATTCTGATGCTCATCTGGTAGGCCTGCTGGATGTTGTTGGCGTCGGTCGTCAGCCGGGTCACCAGACTGGCGCTGGAGAACTTGTCAATGTTTTCAAATGAAAAGTCCTGTATGTGGTAGAACATGTCCTGGCGGAGGTTGGCGGTAAAGCCGGCTGCCGCGTGGGCTGAGAAGTAGCTGGCACTGGCCCCCAGGACCAGAGAGATCAGGGCCAGCAGGATGGTGAACAGACCCATCTTGCGCACGTAGTCCATGTCCCCCTTGTTGATTCCGTTGTCAATCAAGAGCCCCATGATATATGGGATATACATTTCAATGAAGACCTCGACGACCACGCACAAAGGAGACAAGAGCGTCTCTTTTTTGTACTGGCGGACGGACTTCAATAAAGTTTTAAGCATTAATGACCTCCCTCTTTACTGCTCATCGCTTTTTATAAAAAAATCGTCAAACAAAAACAAATAGATGCTGAGCATCTATTTGTTTTATACTTATCAGCTTATTTTACACCCATTAGGATTAAAAAGCACGCTATTGATTTACTTTTTCTTCATGGTCAGCTTGTCCGGGCTGAGAGAAGTCCCTTCAATCCCGTAGTGACGGCGAACCAGCCAGCGAATCCCGTAAGCGGCTGCGGCCACCAGGATGTCAGCCCAGCCTGGCAGAACCGGGTTGATGACGGACAGGGCCGGAATTGAGAGGACAAAGACGATCAGCATGATGATCAAAAGTGACCCCAGAAGGCCCCAGATCACCTTGCCCCAGGCCGGCTTGCCGGTCTTCGGGTCAGGCTGCATCCAGGTGTTGTATTTGGTGAAGTACCAGCCCATGGCCAGACCCATCACGATCAAGGTCAGGATCCCGGAGCCGGAGGAAGTGGACTTGCTGTTGTCCGTGAACAATTGCAAGACCCCAAACAGAACCGTCAGCATGGCCGTGTAGAAGAGGGCCCCGTCCAGGGCTACCAGCTTGTCCGGCACCCTTTCCGGCTTAACGACCGGGTGCAGGATCTGGCTGGCCTTCAGCTTAGGCGCGGCGCCAAACAAAACGTTGGCCGGCTGCCCCTTGATCTGGGCGTCGTAGATTTCCGGCAAAAGGCCGTCGATCTGGGCGTCAGCGTCGCCTTCGCTCATGCCGCCGGCAACCAGTTCCTTCTTCAAGCGGTAGATGTAGTCCTTGTTCTTGTTGGACAATTTCCCCCGGAGTTCTTCCGGGTTCTCCTGCTTGATGCTTTCCGTCTTGGCTTCTGCCTGCCCCTGCTTTTGCAGCTCGGCTTGAGAAGCGTTCTTAACTTGCTTTTCTTCGCTCACTTCTGTCTCCTGCCTTATACGTTAAATCTAAATTCGATGATGTCGCCGTCCTGGACTTCGTATTCCTTGCCTTCCAGGCGGACTCTGCCGGCTTCCTTGATCTTCTGCATGCTTTCGTACTTGTCCAGGTCTTCGAAGGAAACGACTTCGGCCCGGATGAAGCCCCGTTCAAAGTCGGAGTGGATGACACCGGCGACTTGCGGCGCCTTCATGCCCTGGTGAAAGGTCCAGGCCCGGGTTTCCTTGCCCCCGGCCGTAAAGAAGGTTCTGAGGCCCAGCAGGTGATAGGCAGCTCGGATCAAGCGGTCCAAACCGGATTCTTCAACCCCTTCAGCCGCCAGCATTTCTGCCTTTTCTTCATCGTCCAGGCCGGCAATTTCTTCTTCGATAGCCGCGGAGATGCCCAGGCAGCCAGCCCCTTCCTTGTCGGCGTGGGCCTTGACGATTTGGTAGTACTTGTCGCTTTCCGGATCAGCCATGGATTCTTCCGCGATGTTGGCCACGTAGATGACCGGCTTGGAAGTCAGGAGGAAGAGGCCCTTGACGATCTTGGCTTCGTCATCAGTGAACTTGATGGACCGGACCGGGTCGCCGGCTTCCAGAACTGGCTTGATCTTTTGCAGGACATTGTATTCAGCCATGGCTTCCTTGTCCTTTTGCTGGGCCATCTTCTGCACCTTGCCGATCCGGCGGTCAACTGAGTCCAGGTCAGCGTAGATCAGTTCCAGGTTGATGGTGTCGATGTCTTCTTCCGGGTCAACCTTGCCGGAGACGGAAGTGATGTTTTCATCGTCAAAAGCCCGGACCACGTGTACGATAGCGTCGGTCTGGCGGATGTTTTCCAGGAATTTGTTGCCCAAGCCTTCACCCTTGGAAGCCCCCTTGACCAAACCGGCAATGTCGGTGAATTCAAAAGTCGTGTGGACAACCTTCTTGGCCGGGATCAGTTCTTGGATTCTGGCCAGGCGCTTGTCCGGCACTTCAACCATCCCCACGTTCGGTTCAATGGTCGCGAATGGGTAGTTAGCCATTTCCGCGCCCGCCTTGGTAATTGCGTTAAAAAGAGTTGACTTGCCGACGTTTGGCAAACCGACGATACCAGCAGTTAAAGCCATATTTTGTAATTCCTCTTTCTTGTTTTTTCTTGCTTGCGTGTTTAATTCTTGGTCTTTTGGCCAGATTAGTCAATGCCTAGCCGAAATTTGGCCGGGCGATGTCTTCCTTGGCCACGTAAAAATCGTTCTTCAAGTTGACGGGATCATTGCTCTTGGCCAGGACCTTCTTGACCTTCTTGTTGAAATAAGCCCGCGGCATCATGACCACGTGCCCGCAGCCCATGCATTTCAAGCGGATGTCGGCGCCCAGGCGCAGGACCTCCCAGTTGTTGGTCTGGCAAGCGTGGGGCTTCTTCATTTCAACCGTGTCCGCCAAGTCAAAAGTAATGTTTTTAGTCATCGAGATTCACACCTAACAAATCCAGAATCCGGTTCAGTTCATCCGGGGAAGCAAAGTCAATTGACAAGTGCCCCTTCCCCGTCTTGTTTTCCGTAATGCTTACCGGCGAGCCGAACTTGGCGGCCAGCTGGCTTTCGCTGGCCCGCACGAAGGCTGACTTGCCGGCATTCTTTTTCTTCTGCTTCTGCCCGCGCTCGTTCATCTTGGCGACCAGCGCCTCGACCTTGCGGACCGGCATCCCTTCCTTAACCACCCGCTTGGCCAGTTCATCGATCCTGTCCTTGTCCTTTAAGCCCAGAAGGGTTCTGGCCTGGCCCATGGACAATTCCCCTCTTTGCAAAAGGCCCTTGGTCTTCTGCGGCAGGGTGAGCAGACGGAGGTAGTTGGTGATGTAAGGGCGGGACTTGCCCATCTTCTTGGAAACCTCTTCCTGGGTCAAGCCCAGGTTCTTTTGCAGCATTTCATAAGCCTGGGCTTCTTCCAAAGGAGTCAGGTCTTCCCGCTGCAGGTTTTCCAAGATGGCCACTTCCATCATCTGGCTTTCATCAAACTGGCGGATGATGGCCGGGATGGTGGCCTGGCCGGCTAATTCGGAAGCCCGGCAGCGGCGCTCACCGGCGATTATCTCGTAGCCCCCGACTGACCGGCGGACGATGATCGGCTGCAGGACCCCGTTTTCCTTGATGGATTCAGCCAGTTCTGCCAGCTTCTTTTCATCAAAATTCTTCCGCGGCTGGTAAGGGTTGGGCCGGACTTCTGCCAAAGGCAGGTCTTCGATTTCTTCGGCCGGCTTTACCTGGGGTTCTTCTTCAAAAAGCGCCCCCAAGCCCCGGCCCAGGCCGCCCTTCTTTTCCTGTTTCTTATTTCTTGAGTCTCTTGCCATGAGCCTTCAGCACCTCTTTTGCTAAGTCATCATAAACCTTGGCCCCGCGCGAACTTGGCGCGTATTCCGTGATTGCCTCCCCGTAGCTTGGCGCTTCAGCCAGCTTGGTGATCCGCGGGATGATCGTCTTGTAGACCCGGTCGCCGAAATATTCCTTGACCTGCTGGACCACGTCGGCCCCCAGGTTGGTCCGGGCATCCAGCATGGTCAGCAAGACCCCCTCCACGCCCAGGTCCTTGTTAAAGTGCTTCTGGACTAAGCGGATGGTGTTGAGCAGCTGGCTCAATCCTTCCATAGCGTAGTATTCGCTTTGGACCGGAATCAAAATCGACTGGCTGGCCGTAAAGGCATTGATGGACAACTGCCCCAAAGAAGGAGGACAGTCAATAAAGACGAAGTCGTACTTGTCGCCCAAGTCTTCAATGGCCCCCTTCAAGCGGGTTTCCCGGGCCATCATGCTGATCAGCTCGGTTTCCGCCCCGGCCAGATTGATCGTGGCCGGCAGGATGTCCAGCTTCTTGCTGCTAGTCAGCTTGATGGCTGAGGCGATCGGGATTTCATCGATCAGAACATTGTAGATATCATACTCGATGGTCGACTTCTCAATCCCCAAGCCTGAGGTGGCATTGCCCTGCGGGTCAATGTCGACAATCAATACCTTGTAGCCTCTTTTAGCAATGGAAGCGGCCAAATTGATGGTCGTCGTGGTTTTGCCAACGCCGCCCTTCTGGTTGGCGACTGCAATGACGCTGCCCATGCTAGTCCTCCTTCTTCTTTCTCTGATTCTTCATCACGATAGTAATCTGGTACTCATCCGGGCTCTTCGCCTCGGTAACCTTGACTTTCACGCCGGACTCCTTGGCCAGTTTAACCGCCTGCTTGATCGTGTTGATCTGCAGCTGCATGTCCCGGCCATAGCGGACCACCGCCTTCTTCTTAACGGCTGGCTTAGGATTGGCTAGCTTGGCCGCCCGCTCTTCCGTCTCTTTCACGCTGAGACCTTTTTCGACAATCTCTTCAGCCAATTTAACCTGGTCCTCTTCGCTTAAGCCCAAAATGGCCCGGCCATGGCGGGCGCTGAGCCCGCCTTTGGCCAGATACTCTTGCACAGGTTCAGCCAGCTTGAGCAGGCGGAGCTTGTTAGCCACGTAGGACTGGGACTTGCCAATATCCTGGGCCAGCTGGGTCTGGGTCAAGTCGTTGAGCTGCATCAGCTGCTCATAAGCCTGGGCCTCATCGATCGGATTCAGGTTTTCCCTTTGCAGGTTTTCGATTAAGGCCAAAGAAGCGGTCTGCTGGTCATTGAGATTGTTCACGATAGCCGGGATCTTTTCCCAGCCCAGGCTCTTGGCCGCCCGGAAGCGGCGCTCGCCGGCAATGATTTCGTAGCCGCCCTGGTCCTGGCGGACGATGATCGGCTGCAAGAGCCCTTCTTCTTGCAAGGTCTGGGCTAGTTGCTGGATAGAATCATCGCTAAAAGTCCTTCTTGGCTGGTAGCGGTTCGGATGGATTTCCGCTAAAGGCAGGTCCTGGACCTGCTTGTTTTGGGGAATTTCATTTCGATGAAAAAAACCAAAAGCCATTTGGGCACCTCCAAAAAACTACAAGGGTTTCCGGTTTGGCGTGCCTGCCTGGCGCGGGTACTTGCCCGGAGTTGCCTTGACCTTGTCAACCAGGACGAGGATCCGCTCTTCAGCGCTGCCTGGCAGGGTGATGACCCGGCTGAAGACAACTTCGCCGCCCAATTTCTCCAGGGCACCCTTGGCGTCTTCCAATTCTTCGTCAGCCCGCGGCCCCTTTAAAGCCAGGAACTTGCCGCCGACTTTGGCCAGGGGCAGGCAGTATTCGCTCAAAACGCTCATTCTGGCCACGGCCCGGGCAGTTACCAGGTCAAACTTCTCCCGGTAGTCCGGGTTTTGCCCCACATCTTCAGCCCGGCCGTGCACCAGGTTCACGCCTTCGATGCCAAGCTTCTCCAGCAAGTCAGACAAGAAGTTCAGCCGCTTGCCTAAAGAGTCAACGATGGTGACTTCCAGGTCCGGGCGGAGGATCTTGATCGGCAGTGACGGAAAGCCGGCTCCGGCCCCGACATCGCAGAGCTTGGCTCCTTCTGCAAAGACCTCTGGCCAGAGCAGGAGCGGAGTCACGCTGTCGTAGAAGTGCTTGAGGTAGACCTCGTCTTCGTCCGTGATCCGGGTAAGGTTGACGTGTTCATTGACCCGGACCAATTCCTTAAAATATGTTTTAAATTGTTGCTCTTGGACAGGAGACAACTTAAAATTATATTTTGACAATGTTTCTGCAAAAAGTTCAGGATTCATTCTTTCACCTGTGAAACCGTGTTTCACACCCTTAAATGTAACGCAAAAAGTAATCTTGCGCAAAAAAATGTTACACAAACTATCTTAACAATTATGGATTATTTTTGCTTGAAGGTCAAAAAGAATCCATGGAAAATTACAGCTAAAAATAAAGGATATAAAGGATATAAAGATGCTCTTAGTTATTTTCGTCATTCTCTACATCGCCTGGCAGACCTACAAAGGCTACCATGTGGGTTTCTCCAAGCGGATCGTCAATTTGATCTTCGCCGGTCTGGTCTTCATGCTGGCCATCATGCTGCAGAATCCGGTCGGCGACCTGATCTACACCCAGTTCGTCCAGGGGCAGGCGGGCGACTCCAGCCTAGTCCTGCATGCCTGCCGCTTCGGGGCCTTCTTCGCCCTCTTCTTCATCCTCAAGCAGATATCCAAGATCTTCAAGGCCTGGCTACCCGCCCAGGAGACCAAGACTGGTTTCACGGCCACTTTGGACCACATGGCCGGGGCCATCGTTTCTTTCGTGGCCTCCTACTTCTTCATGTACGTGGTCTTGTCCATCCTCAACTCAGTCGGCATCAGCCAGCTGAGCCAGCTGATCAGCGATTCACAGCTGCTCAGTTTCATCGTAAACGACACGCCAGGTCTGTCGACCGGGGTCTTCAAGACTCTCTTCAGCGTCAGCCGGACCACGGCCTAAGGAAAAAGCAGCTTCACCAGAAGGTGAGGCTGCTTTTGCTTTACTTTAGTAATCCAGGCCGACTTTTTCCACCCGTTCATCGTTATACACGTAAATGGCGCCTAAGCGGTGGTCATTGACCCAGTTGGCAATTGGCTGGCCAGCAAAGAAGCAGCGCTTGCACTCGATTTCCGCGTCAACGGAATTCTTGGTGAAGGTCGTCACCCCAGCGATGTTGGTTTCCACCGGGTAGCCAGTCCGGGAGTCGATCAAGTGGTGGTACTTGTGCCCGTCCACTTCCAAAAAGCGCTCGTAAGTCCCGCTGGTGACCACGGAGCATTCCGGGATCATCATGGCCGTGATGTTTTCTCCCCGCGGCTTCAAAGGATCCTGGACGCCTACCGTCCACATCCCGTTGGCCCGCTTCGGGCAAGGGTTGACGAAGAGGACATTGCCGCCCAGGTTGATGATGCCGGCTTCGACCCCGTAAGCCCGCCAGAGGTCCCTGATCCGGTCGGCCGTCCAGCCCTTGGCGATCCCGCCCAGGTCCAGCTCCATGCCTTCCTGCTTCAAAAAGACCGTGTGGTCATCGTCATTTAATTCGACCATCCAGGGGTCGATCAGCTTCATTTTCTCCTGGATTTCCGCGTCACTTGGCACGCGGGCATCCTGAAAGCCGATGGACCAGAGCTTAACCAGGGGGCCGATTAAGGCGTTGAAGCCGAAGTTTTCCCGGCTGGTCTCAACGGCCAGCTTGATCAAGCCGTAAACGCTGCTGGAGACTTGCACGGCCTCCTTGCCCGCCTGGTCGTTGACCCGGGTTACTTCGGACAGGCCGTAGCGGGGGTGGTCCGGCTTGCGGTTGACCGTCAGCAGGTCTTCAAAGTGGTCGATTAGGACCTTGGTCTGGTCCAGGATCTTTTCCGGGTCTTCCCTTGCTCCGTAGATCTGCAGGCTGATGTGGGTCCCCATGGCCTTGTGCTGGGCCATGACTTGGTCAGTTGATATGTATTTGATGATTCCCATTTTTAAATCCTTACTCTTCTAGATACTTGGCCCGGAGCTGGTCACGAAGGACGGGCGTTACGCCCAATTGCCGGGTCAAAAAGGCTTCCATGCCGCCATATTCCTGGTCGATGGTGATCAAGGCGCTGTCTAAGTACTCATTGTTGACCGTGCCCAGGGACCTAAGGTTGGCCCGCTGCACCAGGCTTTCCCCGTTTTCCCGGGCTTCCTTGTCCCTTTTGGCCCGGTAGTCGTTAAGGTAGGGAGCGGATAAAAGATAGTCCTGGCGGATGGTTTCCGGGTCAACCCCCAAAACTGTCAGCAAAAAGACAGTCACCAGGCCCGTCCTGTCCTTGCCTTCCGAGCAATGATAAATAGTTCCGCCTTCAGTTTCAGCCAGATAGGCTAAAACCTGGCCAAAAGCCGCCTGGGCGTGCTCTTCCGTCACCATCAGCCGGTAGCTCTCCACCATATGGCGGAAGCCCGCCAGGGGGTCTAGGCCGTACTGCCTGGCTAATTCCGCCAGGCTAGCTCCGGCCTTGGTCTGGTCCCGGCTGTTAACGGGGATATTGACATTCTGGATCCCGGCTAGCTTTTTATCCGGCCGCTTGCGGCATTCTTGCGGAGAACGGAGGTCGATGATGGTTTTCACCCCGCGAGCCCGCAAATAATTGCCATCTTCTTCACTGATCGCTGCGACCGTCCCGGTCCGCAGCAAAAGTCCGGCCTTGATCTTCCTGCCGGCAAAGCCGGTATAGCCGCCAAGGTCCCGGGGATTGCGGACTGTTTTCAAGGGTAAAAGCTCCTCTGCCATCTTTTCTCCTCCTTCACTTCTCCCTACAATTTTAAAACAAAACAAGGCGGAAGCGCCAAGCTATCCGCCTTATTTTGCAGTTTTTCTTTTACATTACTTCTTGGCTTGGGTAACGAAAGCAAAGAAGGCTTCCATAACCTTGTCCAGCTGAGCGATTGAAGCTTCGTCAACCAGGTCGCCGCTTTCCTTGTCAAAGCTGCTGTAAGCCTGGCCGATCAGCAATTCGTTGCCTGGCAAAACGTTGGCCGTCATGTCCGGAGACAGCAGGATTTCCCGGGCATCTTCCTGGGCGCGGGAAGCGCCTTGGCCGCCCAAGGACACGCCTACAACGCAGACTGGCTTGTAGGCCATAACCTTGCTGCCAGCGTGGCTGCCCAGCCATTCCAAAGCGCTCTTCAAAGCAGCTGGAATAGCGTGGTCGTATTCTGGAGTAGCGATGATCAAGCCGTCAGCCCGGTCAACCCTTTCCCGCCATGCCGCAACGCGGGCATCAGCTTGCCCTTCCTTGTAGAAGGCTGGCAGGTCGCCAATTTCAGCGACTTCGATTTCCGCCTTATCGCCAAAGCGCTTGGCGATGAACTGGCAGAGCAGACGATTGAAAGAAAAATCGGCATTAGTTCCGACAATAGCTAATAATTTCATTTGGCAATTCCCCCACTTACTTCGTGATTTGTGCGTACCAGGCGTCGACTTCGTCAAAGAAGTGTTCCAGGAAGTCAACGGTACCGGGAATCTTCAAATCGCCGTTTTCGTCAAAGGCAGTAGCTGCCCCGCCCATCATGAATTCATCGTCGTTGAAGACAACCGGGCGCAGGCCTGGGGAAGCCAAAATCGTCTTCAGCTTGGTCTGTGACCGGGCAGCCCCTTGGGCCAGCGGTGAAGTTGACACGATAACGACTGGCTTGCCGTTAAAGGGGTGAGTGTTGGTTGACAGCCATTCCAGGGCGCTCTTCAAAGCGCTGGTTACTGAGTGCTGTTGTTCCGGTGACCCGATCAAAACCAGGTCAGCAGCGGCAACTTGGTCACTCAATTTGGCCACGTCAGCCGGATCTTCCTGGCCTTCCTTAAACATCGGCAACCCCTTCACGGTCGCGAATTCAAAATCATACTTATCAGCGAAGTGCTTGGCAATGAACTTCAGCAGCATTTCGTTGTAAGACTTGTCAGCGTTAGATCCGTTAAGAGCTAAAACTTTCATAAAAACCACCTTTCAGATTTTCCATTACTTCCCTATTATACCCAAATTAAAGGGATTTCAGCAGGGCTTTTGTGAATAAATTACAAGGACAGAAATGCCCGATTGATAGTTTAATTTTTTAAATGGATCAGCGGTCAAAAAGGCTTTCCAGCTGCCGTTTGATGATCCGGACGAAGTTGTCCTGGTCATAGTCAATCAGGCCATCGACCAGCATTACGGCCAGGCCGTTGACGATAATCCAGTTGAGGGCGATGAGCCACTTCTCCAGTTCCGGGTTAAGGTCGCGCTGGTACTGTTCGCGGAGCTTGGTGTGGCCCAGGTCCATCAAGGTATCGCGGATTAAGTCGTCACCAAATTCCCCATTGACGAAAATCGTTGAGAACAGGCTCCGGTGGTCGCGGGCAAATTGCAGGTAGGAGAGGTCAACATCGTATAAGGGCTCGCCAATAAATTTCTTCTGCAGGATTTCATCACGCAAGGTGCGGGAGACGCGCTTAAGCACTTCCTTGCGCAGGCCATCCATGTTCTTGAATTCCAAATAGATCGGTTGAGTTGAAAAGTGGCCAGTCTGGGCAATGCTGCGGGCAGTCAGGTTCTCGATCCCGTCGGTCAAGGCCTTCTTGTAGGCGATGTCCAATATTCGCTCGCGATCAATTTCTTTCCTTCTGGCCATCATCTGCTCCACCTAATTTCATCATATTCTGAAACCACTTTAATATTTCATTCCTAACCAGACCAAGCTTTTCCAGCTGATTCTATTAGCTTAGACTAATGAATTATCGGCAATCAGCCTATAAAAAACTCTTATTCGTACTAATTCATATATTAGCACAATATCTAACCAGCGGCGTATTTTTAGTAAAAAGTTAAGCAGATAAACCCCGTCCCTGCGGGCGGAGGCAAAATAAGGTAAAATCTAAACAAGAGCAAAAGGTTGTGACTGTTAAAAAGTATTAATTTTATCCAGTAATAAATAGTAATATTTCTTACCAATTCATGATATAATGCCGGTATCAAAAGATTGG
>ENA-ORUR01000297-ORUR01000297.1-human-gut-metagenome-genome-assembly--contig:-NODE-297-length-30492-cov-23.198_pt1 | contig 30492 bp, 26 predicted proteins | sample MGYA00242086_ERZ509223 | MGnify/ENA primary metagenome ERZ509223 (study PRJEB26280, sample SAMEA2338820) | human gut metagenome | biome: human gut; feature: human-associated habitat; material: faeces... | reverse complement strand
CTAAACTATTGAGTTTTCAAGGCTTCATAGTTCTTTTTGGTGTGGGAAGTTTAAGTTAGAATAAGAATGATCCATTTTAACCTCTCTAGAAATGTTTGTGGTAATTCATATTCTACCAGATGGTTGAAATGGATTTTTTGTGCTCTAATCCAGTGAAAACGATTTTTCTTACTGGATCGAAACAGTGTTCAGTTTAATTTTACAATCGGCGCATAAAAACAAGCCGCTGACTTAGTCAACGGCTTGTCTGCTGCTTATCTTACTTTTCCAGCATTTCTTCAAATGCTACTTCATATTTAGGAATATCACCGGCACCCATAAAGACAATGCAGTCACCCTTGTAAGCCAAAAGATCCTTCAGATTGTCGAAGTCAATGACTTCAGCGCCTGGAATCTGGCTGGTGATGTCTTCACTCTTGATGTCGCCCGCTGCTTCTCTGGCTGACCCGTAAATTGGCGTCAAGAAGGCCTTGTCGACCCCCTTCAGAATTTCCACGTATTCTTCTTCGAATTCCTTGGTTCTGGAGTAAGTATGCGGCTGGAAGATGGTAACCAGCTTCCGGTCCGGGAACTTCTGCCGGGCAGCTTGAATCGTAGCCCGCAGCTCAGTTGGGTGGTGGGCGTAGTCATCGATGACCACCGTGTCACCGAAGTCCTTTTCGCTGAAGCGGCGCTTGGCCCCGGTGTACTTAACCAGACCCTTTCTGACTACATCAAGGTCGATGCCTTCAGTAAAGGCAATAGCAATAACCGCCGTAGCGTTCATCACATTGTGGTCACCAAAAAGGTGGATAGTAAATTCGCCTAAGTCTTCCCCATTAGCCTGGACATGGAACTTGGCCCCTTCAGTGGTCTTAACCACGTCAAAGGCCTGGAAGTCATCGCTGTCTTTCAAGCCGTAAGTGTACTTCTTGGCCGTCTTTGGCTGGATCTTCTGCAGGCGTTCGTCATCGCCCCAGACAAAAAGCCCCTTCTTAGTCTGGTCAGCCGCCGTCTGGAAGGCTGAGGCATAGTCGTCTCTGTCCTTGAAGTAGTCAGGGTGGTCAAAGTCGACATTGGTCATGATCTGGTAGTCCGGGTGGTAGGCCAGGAAGTGCCGCCGGTATTCGTCAGCTTCGTAGACGAAGAAGCGGGAGTCCTTGACCCCCTTCCCCATCCCGTCACCGATCAGGAAAGAAGTCGGAGCGGCTTCGCCCAAAACCGTTGCCAAAAGGCCGGTGGTTGAAGTCTTGCCGTGGGAACCCGCAACCCCGATACTGGTGTACTGCTGGACGATTTCTTCAACCGTGTCCGGGTAGCTTTGCCACTTGACGCCCTTTTCCTCGCAGGCGGCAACTTCGATGTTGTCGCTCTTAAAAGCGTTACCCTTGACGATCACCTGGCCGCTTCCCTTGATGTTGTCCTTGGAGAAGGAAGCAACTTCAATCCCAGCAGCTTCCAGCGGGTCCTGGGTGAAGGTGTACTTGTCGATGTCACTGCCGGCAACCTTGTAGCCCAGGTCGTGCAAAATCAAGGCCAAGGAAGCCATCCCGGTCCCCTTGATCCCAATAAACCAAATTTGTTTAGTCTTGTCTAACATTTTTTCGCTCCATTTGTTTCAAACGTTCGCCCCTTATTTTATCATTCTTGGGCCAAGAAAAAAGAGCTCCGGGCCATAATCAGCCGAAAGCTCTTTATTTTTTGCCGTTTTTTAACAATTACAGGGTGATAGCGCCGCTGGCCAGCAGTTCGTCACACTTGGTCGGTTCAAATTCGTCACCGATCTTGAAGCTGTCCGGAACAACCATGATCCCCCGCTTTTGCGGAGCATGAGCCAAGCCCAGTTCTCTGGCTGAGCAGATCATCCCGTCTGATTCAACCCCGCGCAAGGTGCCTGGCCAAATCTGGGCCCCAGTTGGCATCAAAGTACCTGGCAGAGCCACAACGACCTTTTGCCCTTGGGCGATGTTTGGTGCCCCGCAGACAATTTGGTGGTCCTGACCATCGCCAACGTCAATTTGCGTTACGTGCAAGTGGTCAGAGTCCGGGTGGGCGGTGCATTCCTTAACGTAGCCGTAAACCAGGGTTGGCTTGGCCACAGTCAGCTTGTCGGAAAAACCAACGCTAGCCAGTTTTTCGTTCAAAGCTGCGACTTGGTCTTCATCCAGCTTGACTTCGCCGTTTGGCAGCTTGTCGTAGTCCAGTACCTGGTCAACGTTAAAGAAGTTGAAGCCGGTCAATTCGCCCTTGCCGTCCGTAACCCGGGTTACGTCGGCCTTTTTTTCGAAATTGCTTTCGCCATCGCCTTGCGCCAAGATGACGATCAAAGTGTTGGGATAGCTTACTTTGTTAATACTAGTGATCATTTGATCTCAAGTCCCCTCTTATCTAGTCAAGCGACCGCAAAAATGCTTCTACTTCCTGCTTGGTCTTGCGGTCTCCATTAACTAGTCTACCAATTTCTTGCCCATCTTGGTAGACAACAAATGAAGGAATTCCCATAATGTTCATTTCCTTGCACAAGTCGATAGAACCGTCCCGGTCGATCTTGATGAACTTGCTGTCTGCGAAGTCAGCTTCGATCGCTGGCATGGCAGGTTCCAAAAAGCGGCAGTCTGAGCACCAGTCAGCAGAAAATTCGACAACCGTCCGCCCGCTCTTGACTAAGTCCGCCAGCTTTGCCTGGTCAACTACTTTATATTCTTCCATGTTTGCCTCCTGCTTACTTTTAATAAGAGAAATATTTACTAGCTATTTTAACCGATTTTCCCGGCAAAGGGAAATTTTTTACTTGGCCAGAAAGCCCGCGTGCAGGCAGTAGATCGGCTGCCCCTTGCTGGCAAACTTGTGCTCATACTCAGTTTCCACGTTCTTTTCCACGATTTCTTCGCTTTCGTGGTGGAGGTCAACTGACACGAAGTCAAAGTGCATCCCGTAATTGTTCATGCTCTTGACACTGTAGGCAAACAGGCCGGAGTTGTCGGTCTTGAATTCAATCAACCCGTCGCCGGTCAAGACTGCCTGGTACTTGGCTAAAAAGTCCTTGTAGGTCAAGCGGCGCTTTTCATGCCGGCTCTTTGGCCAGGGATCGCTGAAGTTGAGGTAGATCTTGCTGGTGGAGTTTTCCCCGAAGTAGGCTACCAGGTTGGCCGCGTCGGCGCAGAGGATCTGCAGGTTGTCCAGCCCCTCGTCCAGCTTCTTTTTCAAGATGATGCCGGCTGCCGTCTTCTGGATTTCCATGGCCACGAAGTTGCGGTCAGGGTGCTGCTTAGCCAAAGTAGTAATAAACTTCCCCTTGCCTGAGCCGACTTCGATTTCAATTGGCTTGTCGTTGCCAAAGCGGGCTGCCCAGTCGATCTTTTCCGCTGGATCCGGCCAGTCCAAGGCGCTTTCCGGGTGCTCTTCTACCAGTTTGTTTGCCCAAGGCTTGTTCTTTAAACGCATGTCTTTCTCTCTGTTCTTTCTAATTCTTAGTTTTATCTATATCTTATTTTACCGTTTGCTTTTTTACCTTTTGCCCTATTTTTTCCGCTTCTTGTAGCGGGATTTTTCGCCAGCTGCTGGGTCTTGTAAAGCAGGTAGCCTTTGGCCAAAAGGCCGCACCAGACCAAGAGCAAGAGGCTCCAGGCAAACTGGCCCGGCATAATGGCCAGCCAGAAAATTATAATCAGCCCCGTCTGCAAAAGCAAGGCCCAGGCCAAGACCCGGCTGACTTCCTGCCCCCGCTCTTTTTGGGCAATCGGGTAGACCCGGTACATGATGTTCTGGTCATATTTTTGCCCTAAAGGCAGGAGCTGCCAGACGGTTAAGTACATGACCAAGCCGGACAGGAGCAGAGACCAGACCGGATCCTGGATCATGGCTGTTAACAAAACGGCAAAGGCCGTCATCCGGGCCAAAAGGTTCAAGTATTCCGGGTCCCGCAAAAGAGTCCGCCGGTACAAGAAGCTGTTTGGGCTTTCCTTGCCAAAAGGCGGCAATAAAAAGTCCAGGTACTTCCGCCGCTTGATATTGACCTGTCTTTCCTTGACGTCAGTAAACAGGGCAAAGCCGGCGTAAACCGTCTCTTTCCGCCTTGCTTCATAGTCAATGGCGTACTGCCAGTCAAAGGCGGAATTTTTCCGGGCCCGTAAGGCCAAAACTGCGATAACGGCAAGAGCCAAAAGCAGGTACAAGGCATTTGGCAAGAAATACAAACTCGCCAAAAGCAGGGCTAATAGGACTAGCCTGATCAGCCAGGTCACCTGCTTGACCCTGTGGTCAAAAGTCAGGCTGCGGCTGACCGCCCCTTGCTCAAAGACCTTGGCGAAAAAGAGGGCCAAGACCAAGCTAAAGTAGTTGAGATTGCTGAGGCCCATTTTTAAACTGGCGAAGGGATACATGATCCCGCCAGCTAAGGCCAAAAGCAGGGCCGGCAGAACTAAGCTGTAGCGGCGCATGGGAGCCAGGTAATCATCCAGCCGGTCGTCAGTGGCCAACAAAAACTGCCGGTCAGCCGTCTGCAATAGGGTCACCAGTTTGCCCGGCAAGTAGGCCAGCCAAAGCAAGGCGGATAATACCAGGGGATAGTACCAGGCCTTTACCGGCAGGACCTTCATCACCTGGGCATACCAGAACATGACTGCCCCAAAGATGAAGATCAGAGCCAGGACAAAGAAATCGTTGAAAACCAAGGCCAAATACTTGGCTGACTGCTGGAAGTTACCCTGCAGTCTCTTCTTTGCCAACTCACGCATTTTTCTGCTCCTGGTACAAGAGCTGATAGAGCTTGTCAAAGGAGTCGCTGGCCTCTAAGCCATAGTGGTCCCTGATTTCATCCAGGCTGCCGGCGAACTCGATCGTGCCCTGGTTTAAGATCGCGTAGGTCTTGATGGCCTTCTGGGCATCGGCTAATACGTGGGTGGTCATCAGAATTTCCTTGCCAGACTCTTGCGCTTCTTTGATGAGGCCGATGAAGTTGGCGACAGCCAGAGGGTCCAGGCCGGTAAATGGCTCATCGATCACTAAAAGCTGGGCGTCAGTCAAGAAGGCGGCCACGATCATCACCTTCTGCTGCATCCCTTTTGAAAAGTGCACCGGCAGCCAGTCCAATTTGTCTGCCAGGCGGAACATGGTCAAAAGCTCTTTAGCCTTTTCCCAGGCTTTATCCGGATCCAGCTGGTAGGCCAGGATGGTCAGTTCCAGGTGCTCTTTCAAGGTCAGTTCCGGGTAGATGACTGGCGTTTCCGGGATATAGGCCACCAGCTTTTTAAATTCAGCTGGCTTCTCAGCCAGGTTGATCCCGTTTAAAGTAATTTTGCCGGCTTGCGGGTGGAGTAGCCCCAGCAGATGCTTGATGGTGGTCGACTTGCCGGCCCCGTTCAAGCCAATCAAGCCGATCGCCTCACCGGAAGCGATGGTCAGATTGACGTCTTTGATTACCGGGATGCCGCTGTAGCCCCCGGTCAAATGCGATATTTCTAGAGTCATATTTTCCCTATCTTTCTTCATGTTTTTATCTGCCTCTTATGATAGCATGGAGAGATAGAGAAACTGAAAAATAACTCATTAAAATTGATCAGAGGTAACACAATGACTAAGGCTGAATTAATTGACGACTGTTTATTCTGTAAGATTATCCGCGGCGAAATTCCCAGCTACACCGTTTTTGAAAATGACGACGTGAAGGCCTTTTTGGACATTTCCCAGGTTAACGAAGGCCACGTATTAATGGTGCCAAAGAAGCACTTGACCAACTTCTTTGACTACAGCGCTGAAGATGCCAGCCGCTTTATGCAATACGTGCCGGAAATCGCCAAGGCCATCAAGGCTTCTGACCCGCGGATCCAGGCGATGAATGTCACCAGCAACAACGGTGAAATTGCCGGCCAGGTGGTCATGCACTCTCATATCCACTTTATCCCCCGCTGGGAAGGCGACGGCATCAAGATCTTCACCAGAAACAATGCCGACCAGTACGACGAAAAGAAGTACCAGGAAGTCTGCGACCGGATCAAGGACCAGTTTTAACTGAGGAGGGAAGAAAAATGCGGAATTTCAAGCACTTTGGCCTGGGCTTTTTGCTCGGGGCAGCAGCAGGGGCAGTCTTTGCCTTTTTGCCAGATGAAAACGGCAAGAGCACCAGGGAATATCTCAAAGAAGACGCGGAAGACTTCAAGGAAAGCCACAAGGAACTGCAAGACGGCCTCTCCCGGGCCCAGGAAGCCGGCAGCCGCTTAGCCAGTGAACTGCCAGCAGCTGAGCAGATGGTCAGCGACCTCAACACCGACGTTGAACGCTTCAAGCAGGAAGCCGACAAGGAAATCGCCCGCCTGCAGGCCAAGATTGACAGACTAAGCAGCGAGCTCGACCAGGACCTGAACGAGAGCGAAAATTAATCAGAACATAAAAAAGTGTTGAATGATTACTCTTACCATGAAGTAATTACTCAACACTTTTTTCTTGCTCTAAATTTTTCTATTGTTTATTTGACTGCCACTGGCCAACCAGGCTGGTAACGTCACTTGCGCCCATGTCAGCCAAAACTGCTGGCAGACCGTCAATCACGTGTTTGATGGCCAATTTGTCATGGAAGGCCATGCTGCCGATCTGGACAGCGCTGGCCCCAGCCAAGATGAATTCAGCCGCGTCTTCCGGGCTGTTGATCCCGCCGACCCCGATGATCGGCAGACTAGTTGCCTGCTTGACCTGGGCCACCATGCGGACGGCCACTGGCTTAACTGCTTGACCGGACAAGCCGCCAAAGTCATTGCCTAAAACCGGCCGCCGGGTCTTTAAATCAAGGTGCAGGCCCAGCAAGGTGTTAATCAAGGTCAAGCCATCAGCCCCGCCTCTTTCAGCGGCCTGGGCAATTTCCACGATGCTGGTAACGTTTGGCGTCAATTTCACGTATACCGGCAGGTCCACTTTTTCCTTAACCAGGCGGGTGATCTTTTCCACCATTTCCGGCACGATGCCAAAAGTCATCCCGCCTTCAGACACGTTCGGGCAGGACAAGTTAAGCTCTAAAGCGTCCGGCTTGGCCGCGGCCAGAATTTTCGCGACTTCCACGTAGTCTTCCACGCTTTCCCCGCCCACGCTGGCCAAGATCGGCAGGTCCGGGTGCTTTTCTCTTAAAGCCGGGATCTTCTCGCTAGCCACGACCTCAGCGCCTGGGTTGGTCAAGCCTACGGCGTTCATGACCCCGTCAGCGAGCAAGGCAATCTGCGGCTGAGGGTTGCCGGTCCGGGCATGCCGGGTGGCAGTCTTTAAGACGATCGCCCCCATCTCGTCCCAGTTGAAATTCTCTGGCAAGTCGCCAAAGGCAAAGGTCCCACTCGCCGGCATTACCGGATTCTTCAGCTTCAAGCCTGGCAGTTCAACAGCCAAATTAACTTCTGCGGTCATTTTTCCTCCCGTGTGACTTCATGTGACTTCTTTAACTTTTCAATTCGCCAAAATTATCCTACAAAAAAATAAAAAAGGCAAGCTGGCCTGGCCCCTTGATTTTTCAGAAAGTTCGTGATAGTCTTTTGTTAACTGAGCTTTAATTGGTACAGAGAGACCACAAGCAGCACAATCTTTTTGGTATGCACGCATTCTGCCCGCCTGGGGTCTCTGTAGACTCTGGCGGGCTTTTCTTATGCGGTCATACGCGCTTTGTAAATTTAAGGAGTCGCAATTGAACAAACCGTTATTTATCGCTTTGGACTATGATGATCAGGAAAAAATGTGGCTGTTCCTCAACCAGCTGAAGGACAAGCAGGGCCTGCACGTCAAGCTGGGGATGGAAATGTTCTACCAGTACGGGCCGGAAATTGTCCGTGATTTGTCCGCCAAGGGCTACCAGATCTTCCTTGACCTCAAGCTGCACGACATTCCCAACACCGTCAAGCGGACTGCCCACCAGCTGGCTGCTTTGGGCGTTTACTGCACGACTGTCCACGCCCTGGGCGGCAAGCAGATGATCCAGGCCGCTAAAGAAGGCCTGATCGAAGGTACCCCGGCCGGCAAGCCGGTGCCAAAGCTTTTGGCGGTGACGGAACTGACTTCAATCTCTGAAGAAGTCTTGAAGAATGAACAGCACTGCTCACTCAACCTGGCTGACGAAGTAAAGAGCCTGGCCCACCAGGCCCAGGAAGCCGGGGCTGACGGGATCATCTGCTCACCTTTGGAAGTCGAGGCGATGAAGAGCGAATTCAGCGACGACTTCATGTTCGTCACTCCGGGCATCAGGCCAAAGAGCTACCAAAAAGACGACCAGGCCCGGGTGGCCACCCCAGGCCAGGCGCGGGAAAACGGGTCAACCGCTATTGTTGTCGGCCGGCCAATCACCCAGGCCGCTGACCCGCAAAAAGCATATGAAGAGATTTTGAAGGATTGGAGCAAGAACGATGCAAAATAACGAAATTATCCGCCAGCTGATCGACAAGAAGATTGTGACTATTTCCACAGACAAGGACTTTGTCTACGCCAGCGGGATGCACTCCCCGATCTACACTGACCTGCGGCAAACCATTTCCTTCCCGAAACTGCGGCAGGCAATCGCTGAAAACCTGGCAGCCTTGATCAAGCAGGAATTCTCGGAAGTTACGGTGATCGGCGGTGTCGCTACGGCCGGCATCCCGCACGCTGCCTGGGTTGCCCAAGTCATGAACCTGCCAATGGTTTACGTCCGCTCCAAGCCAAAGGACCACGGCCAAGGCCGGCAAATCGAAGGCCGCCTGTCCATGGACGACCACATCGTTTTGATCGACGACCTCATTTCAACTGGCGGCAGCGTTTTGTCTGCCGTGCAAGCAGTCAAGGACACCGGCGCCCACGTTGACGGGGTCAGCTCAATCTTTACCTACCTTTTGCCAGACGCTGACGAAAACTTCAAGAAGGCCGACACCAAGTTCGCTCCGCTCTTGAACTACCGGGAACTGATTGAACAGGAAATTGCTGAAACGGTCAGCGAAGAACAATATAAGGAATTGTTGGCTTGGCACCAGGATCCTTGGAACTGGAAGCGGTAAGAGCTAGTAAAGAAATTCCTAAGAAAGACGGATTTTTTCATAAACTTTGCCTCCAGGAACTCTATAGCTGGAAAAATATGTTATATTAGTAACCAGTACGTATGAAGGATGTGGAGATTTAATTTTATGAAAAAGCATTTGAAGAAAATTGCCGTTTTGGCAGGTGCCGCAGCTATCGGTCTGTCCACTGCCGCTTGCTCAAGCAGCTCAGCTACTGTAGTTAACTACAAGGGTGGCAAGATCACTCAGGACGAATACTACGAAGCTATGAAGGACACTTCAGCCGGCCAATCAACTTTGGTCAGCTTGATCATCTACCGCACGCTGAAGGCCCAATACGGTGACAAGGTATCTTCAAAGAAGATCAACGCCGAATACAACAAGTACAAGAAGCAATACGGCTCAAACTTCAGCTCTGTTTTGAGCTACAGCGGCTTGACCACTAAGTCATTCAAGCAAAACCTGGCAACCAACCTGTACTCAGTTGCCGCTTTGAAGGACTTGAAGAAGCCAACCACCACGCAAGAAAAGAACTGGTGGAAGAGCTACCAGACCAAGACCACTGTGCAACACATTGTAGTTGACAAGAAGTCAACTGCTGAAACTGTCATCAAGAAGCTGAAGAGCGGCACTAGCTTTGCTACTCTGGCTAAGAAGTACTCAACTGACACTGCTACCAAGAAGAAGGCCGGCAAGATGGCAGCCTTCGACTCAACTGACACCAGCTTGAGCAGCGCTTTCAAGTCAGCTGTTTGGAAGCTTAAGGAAGGCGAATACACTACCACGCCAGTTAAGACTTCATCCGGCTACGAAGTCATCAAGGTTTTGAAGACTACTGAAAAGGGCTCATACACTAAGAACAAGAGCTTCATCGACAAGCAGCTCTACGCTAAGTGGGCAGCTGACTCCAACACGATGACCAAGATCATCAGCAAGGTTCTGAAGAAGGCCAACGTCAACATCAAGGACAAGGACCTGAAGAGCAAGAACCTGCTGGCTAACTACCTTGGCACTTCATCATCATCTAGCTCATCATCAAGCTCAAACTAATGCGGGCCGACGATTAGACGATAAAAAGACGCGATTCACTGAATCGCGTCTTTTTTCTTTGTTTCTTTTGATACTACTTTTTCAGCTCATAAGCGGCCAGGATTCCCTTAGCCTGCCGGCGGTCAGCCAAAAGGCTGCTGAAGACATGTCGCCGGGCACTTCTACTTCCTGGCCCAGCAATTCTTGGCCCGGCTGGACAAGGAATAGAAAAAGAAGAATTTTCCCTATCTTTCCTGTCTTGGCCGGTAATAGCGGCGGCCGTCCTGGGACATCAGCGGCGGGGTGAATTCCCCCGGCTTGGTCGTGGACAATTCAGTCGTGATGGCGTTGACCGCCGCGTCCAGGTCATCGATCCGGTGTAAAAGCTCTGCTTCAAGCAGCGCCGGCAATTTCGGTGACCCGTACTCATAGCGGCCGTGGTGGGATAAGACCATGTGCCGCAGCAAAAGCAGGTCTTCACTGGCCAAGTCGATTTTCAGTTCCTGGGCAGCCAGCATCAGCTGCTCATCGATCAAAACCAGGTGGCCAACCAAGTTGCCTTCTGCCGTGTACTGGGTCGCTACCGGGCCGGACAATTCCAGCACCTTGCCCATGTCGTGCAAGATGCAGCCGGCATAAAGCAGAGACCGGTTGACGGCTGGGTAGTTGTCTGCTAAGCCTCTGGCGTCTTTCAGCATGGTCAAAGTGTGGAAGGCCAGACCGCCTTTGTAGGCGTGGTGGTTGGACTTGCCAGCCGGGTAAGCGAAGAAGCGGCTGGACCACTTTTTCAAAAGGAAGTCCACCAGATCATGCCAGTTCTTATTGTCGATCTGGGCCACAAAGTCCTTGATCTCCTTCTCTATTTCTGCTGGCTTTTCCGGAGCAGTGGCCACCAATTGGCTCAAGTCCACCTGGTCGTCCGGGCTGACCGGATGAATGCTGAACAGCTTAATCTGGTCATGGTTGTGGTAGTCCTCAATCATCCCTGAGGCCTCAACCACCGTGCCGGCGTTGAAGCGGCTGGCGTCCTCAGCCTGGGCCTGCCAGTAATTGGCCCGGATGCTGCCGGAAGAGTCAGCCAATTGCATGAGCAGGTAGTGCTTGCCCCTCTTATCTTGGCGCAGCTGGGAATTCTTGACCATCAAGACCAGGTCAAATTCTTCCCCTTCATTGTAATCCAGCAAACGTTTAAGCATCCTGCTCCTTCTTTCTGTATCTGATTGGCGCGGCGCTGACGGCTTCAGCCAAGTCTTCTCTGGCCGTAAAGACCAGGATCTGCTTGTCTTTGCTCATCTTCTTGAGCATGTCTACAATGTAGCCAGTCCGCGGGCCGTCGAAGTTGACGAATGAATCGTCGATCAAGACCGGCAGGTCGATCTTGTCCTTGATCTGCATGACAAAAGCCAGTTTCAAGGCAAAATAGAGCTGCTCCTGGGTCCCCCGGGACAGGTAGGCCAGGGGGATCTTCTTTTTGTCTTTTCTGACCACCTTGAGCGGGGTCTTCTTGGACAATTTGGCCGGCAAAATGATTTCCCGGTAGCTGCCGCCGGTCAAAATTTCCAGGTAGTCCTGGGCTAATTTCAGCATCTTCGGGAAGCGGTCATTTGAGGCTAGATCCAGGGTCCGGCCAATGACTTCCCCGGCCAAAAGGCTGGCCAGGTAGTCCTGGCTGTCTCTTCTGAAGCTGTCGGCGATTTCTGCCAAGGTCTGCTTGTCTTCAGCCACCTGGCTGGAAGAAGCATAGCGTTTTTCCTCAGCCAAAAGGTTGGCCATTTCCTGCTGGCGGGCTGAGACAGCTTTTTGCTTATCAGCCAGTTCTTTTTCCAGCTCTTGCTTTTGCCTCAGCAATTTGCTTGAATCCAGGCCATTTTCTTCAAAAGCCGCTAACTGGTCACCCAAGTTGTTCTTCAAAGCGGTGATCTGGGCAGATAAAGCCTTTTGCTCTTGCATTTTTTGCGCTAATGCCTGGTAGGCTGCCAGGTTTTCTACCCCGGCAGTCTGGTAGATGGCCAAAAGCTGTTCAGTTAAAGCGCTGATTTGCTTTTGGTAGTTCAAGTTGGCCGCCTTGACCTCCTGGCTGGCCCTAAGCGCCGCATTCTCAGCTTCCACCTGCTCTTCCAAGCGGCCCAGCTGCTGGCTGACAGCTGTAAGGTCACTGCCATCCAAGCCCAATTGGCGGGCCAGGTCAGCGGCCTGTTTTTCTTTTTGAGCGAGTTCTGCCTGGCTATTTGCCAAGTCCCGCCGGTTGATGGCCAGTTCCCGATAAGGGGCAAGCAAGGAGTCGACCTTAACGCTGGCATCGATACCGTACTTTTCCTTAAAGGCTCCCGCCTTGTCCGGTCCCTTGGCGGGCTTTTTGAAGTAGGCATAAGCTGCTAAAGCCGCGCCGGCAAGGATTAACAATATTGCCAAAATCCGGTTTTGCCCGATCAAAGCCAGACCAATTACCGCTACGATCAAGCCGACATATGGCGGCAGGGTCTTAGGCGCGGCTTCTGCCTTCTGGCTTTCTTCCCAGTCAGCCTGCATCTGCTGGAACTGGTCCATGGATAAATCTGCCACTTGCTCTAAATGCGGGGTCAATTCTAAGAGACTGGCCTGCTTTTCTTCCAGCTGCTTGACCTGCTGCTTGAGCATTTCCATGCTCTGGCTGATTTGCCCCAGTTCCTGCCGCCAGGCCCGGACCTGGTCCTTTCTTTTGGCCAAAAGGGCCGGGTCAACGGCTGTTTTTTCTTCCTTGATGGCGGCCTTGAGGGCCTTGATCTGGGCATTAAGCTCCAGGGCCTTCTGGTAGAGCTCCTGGTCAAAAGCGACCGGGCTGACCTGCTTTTTTAGGTCCAGATAAGTCTGGTAGTTCTGCACCTGCTCCAGCTGCTTTTCCAGCTTGCTTAGCTGGCTGGAGATTTCCTGGACTTCTTTTTCCAGCTTTTTAGCTGCTTGCTCTTCAGCAAGCCGCTGGCCTTCCAGCTGCTGGTAGGCGTCGAATTCCTGGCCGTCAGCGGCCACCTTGTCTCTTTGCTCAGCCAATTTGAGCAAGTCCTGGTTGACCGGGGCCTTCTTCCCGCTTGGCTTGAAGAGGTCCTTGGCTTCCTTGTCAAAGTCAGCCCGGATGGCTAAAAGCTGGCTGCTCTGGGCCGCCCCCAGATAGTAGATGTTCTCCAGGATCTCGCCTTCAGACAGGGAGCTGACCTGGCGGAGGAGGTCTTCATTAAAGATAAAGCTTTCAGCGTAAAAGCTCCCGTCGATGTTTTGAATCTGGTCGTAAAAGAGGCTGGCCGGGACTTCCTGGCCGTTTAAGAGGACCTTGACTGCCCCGGTCTTGCTCTTGTCCCCCTTGCTCCAGGTCCGCTCTAAGACATATTCCCCTGCATCACTAGTAAAGACCAGCTGCCCGCCCATCGGGTAGCTCTTGGTCAAGGGTTCGTAGTCTTCAAAAAAGACTGAGCTAGTATTTTTCAAATTGAAGCCAAAAAGGATCTGCTTGATGAAGGCCACGGTCGTGCTCTTGCCGGCCTCATTGCCCCCGAAGAAGGCTGCTAAATTGCCCTCTGGCAGGTCAAAAGTCTCCTGGCTGAACTGACCGAAATTGTAGATTTGAATCTGCTTGAGTCTCATTCTTCTCCCCCAGTCATTGCCTGCAGGCGCCTGGCCAGCTTGACGGCCACCAAGTCCCGGACCTGGCCGCGGAATTCCCCGTCCTCTAAAAGTCGGCGGGCATATGGGTCCTTCTTGGCCCAGGAAGCGGCCAGCTGCTTGATCTTCTCGTCAGTCAAAACTTCTGCTTCAGCAGCAGCCAGGGCTTCCCGGTCGCTGTTGTTGAGGCTGACCAGGCCCCGGACGGATAAGCGGACATCAACCAATTGTGCTGGGGCTAAAGCCGCGGACAGACCGGCCCAGGCCTCCTGGTCCTGCCAAAGGTCTATTTCTTCGCTGGTCAAATATTCTGAGCCCGAAATCTTCAAGCTGAAGTAGGTCTTGCCTTGGATATTTTCTTGCAAAAGTTCCAGGGCTTTGGCATGCAGGCTGCTCTTATCAATTGCCTGGTCCAGCTCTAAAGTCAGCTGCTTCCAGGTAATCGGCGCTGTTTGGACAAAAGTCAAGCTGGTCTGCCCGCTAGCCTCATCGACTTCAGCCAGGTAGCAGCCCTTCTCCCCCAGTTCGCCGACATCCCGGCCTTGGATGTTGCCGGGGTAAACAATTAGCGGCTTCTCGCTTAAAATTTGCCGGGCGTGGATGTGGCCCAGGGCAAAGTAGTCATAGTTCAGCTCCTTCATCTGGCTTAAGTCAAAGGGAGCGTAGACATTGCCGCTGGCCGCTCTTTGGGCCGCGTGCATCAGGCCGATGGTATAGCCCTCTTTTTCCGGGAACTGGTCCAGGAGGTCAGATTCAATATGGTTCTGGCTATAGGAAAAGCCGGTCACATTGTAGGCAAAGCCGGTCTTAGTCTTAAAAAATTCCCGGGTAATTTTTTCCTGGTCACCCAAGAGGCAGAAGTAAGGACTGTTTTCGACCAAGAGATCCTGCCGGGTCATGTAATCGTGGTTGCCGAAGATCATGACCACTTGTATCTGGGCGTCAGTCAGCCGCTTCACCTGCCGGGCTAAAAAAAGCTGGCTGGCCGGAGACGGCTTGTTTGAGTCAAAGGTATCGCCGGCGATTAAAACCAGGTCGACCTGCTCTTTTAAGGCCAGGTCTACGATCCTAGTCAAAGACTGGGCAGCTGACTGGCGGATTTCAGCATATTCCCTGTTTGGCAAAAAAGATAGTCCACGAAAGGGGCTATCTAAGTGCGCGTCAGCTAAATGAATAAATTTCATGATTAGGCTTTTCTCAAATCCTCGTATGCTTTAGACAAAGGCTGGCCGATATTCTTTTGTACGTCGTTGAGCAGGGTGTAAACAGCTTGTTCTGCCAAAAGCATGCTTTGCAGGGTGGTGTTTTGGCTGACCCGTTCGTTCAAGCTCTTGAAGTGGTCTTGCTGCTCCTCAGTCAATTCCTTGCCGGTTTGCTGGGCTTCCATGATTTCCATTTGAGCCGCGTCCAGTTCCTTGAACAAGGCCAGGCTGCCCTCATCCGCCTTAACAGCGTCCATGACTTCCTTCAAAGCCAAAAATTGCTGGGTTTCCCGCAAGTCGTTAGCTAATTGGTTGGCAGTATCGTAAATGTTGACCATTTCCTCTTCTCCTTTTTTATTCCATAAAAAATTCTGTTTGCTTATTTTCCAGTAATCTTATTGTACCATGACTGAATCGTTGATTCGGCATTCTTTACCCCATTGCTGATCGATTCTTTCAGCTTCTCGCTCCAGTCCGAAGAACTTGAAGAAGAGCTGCTTGTCCCATTGCTTTGGGCCATGGAGTCAGCTGACTGAACGGTAAAGCTGGTCTGCTTGCTGTAAGGAAGGATCCGAGTCATTTCGTCTTTATAAAGGGTGGTAATCCCGGTTTCCGAAATCCCCTGCATGTAGTGGTTCTTGTCGGTCTTGTCAAAGCCGACCCAGGTAGCCACGACCACGTCCGGGGTATAGCCGACGATCCACTGGTCCTTAGTCCCGTAAGCAAAAGATACTTCAGTTGACCCAGTCTTGCCAGCTACTGAGTAGCCGGCTGGCTTAGCGTTAACGGCCGTCCCGGAAGTGAAGACGCTGAGCAGCATCTGGGTCATTTCCTTGGCCGTGTCAGCTGAAATAATCTGGCTGGTCCCGGTATTGTTGTTTTCCGCGATCACGTTGCCGCTGGCGTCGGTGATCTTGGTGATCATATATGAGCTGTCCGGCAGCTTCCCGCTGTTGGCAAAAGCTGAGTAGGCCCGGGCCATCTGCAAAGGACTGACCCCGGTGGACACCCCGCCCAGGGCCAGGGCCAGGTTCTGGTCACTCTTTGAGACGGTAATGCCGAACTTCTTCAAGTAGCTGACCCCGGTAGACACCCCGATCTTGTTTAAAAGCCAGACAGCCGGGACGTTCTTGGACTGGGCCAGGGCCTGGTACATCGGGATCGTGGTCGAGTACTGGTTGTCGACGTTGACCGGCTCATAGCCATTCCTGCCGAACTTCTGCCGCTTGTTGGAGAGGTCAGAGTCATAGTGGTAGCCGTTCTCCAGAGCCGGCGCGTAGACAGCCAGGGGCTTGATGGCACTGCCGGGCTGGCGCTGCATTTGCGTGGCCCGGTTGTAGCCTCTGAAGACGTGCTTGCCGCGTCCTCCGACCAGGGCCTTGACTGCCCCGGTCTTGGGATCCATGGCCACGCTGGCCCCTTGAGCCCGGGCCGTGCCGGCCGGGTTGACCGGGAAGTTGTACTTGTTCTTGAAGCTGGCCTGCATAGACTTCTGGTAGTTCTGGTCCAGGGTCGTGTAGATCTTCAGCCCCTTGCTCATGATCTCGTTTTCGCTTAAACCGTACTTGCTGATGGCTTCAGAGATGACGGCGTCAAAGTAGTAAGGATACTTGTAGCCTCTGGTCGCCTTGTAGGTATCAACCAGGTTCATCCCCTCTTTTTTGGCTTTGTTGGCGGTCGTCTGGCTGATAGACTTGTTGTCAACCATCAGCTGCAGGATCAGGTTTCTTCTGGAAACCGAGTGCGAGAGGGAATCGATCGGGTTGTAGTAGGAAGGGTTCCGCAAGATGCCGGCCAAGGTTGCCCCTTCAGCCACCGTCAATTGGCTGGCGTTCTTGCCGAAGTACTTGCGGCTGGCATCCTGGACCCCGTAGACCCCGTTACCAAAGTAGGCATTGTTGAGGTACATGGCCATGATCTGCTTTTTAGAATAGACCTTGGTCACCTGGATGGCATAGAACATTTCCTCCACCTTCCGGGACAGAGTCTGCTGCTGGGTCAAAATGGAGTTCTTGACCAGCTGCTGGGTGATGGTCGACCCGCCCCCGGCGATATTGCCCCCGTGGATGACATAGCTGACCGCCGCCCGGAGGATGCCCTTGGGGCTGATCCCGATATTGGTCCAGAAGGTCCGGTCTTCGGTGGCGACTACGGCCTTTTGGACATTGGGGGAAATCTTGCTCAAGCTGACATAGGTCCCCTTGCCGGAAGACACGGACCCGGCCTTTTTGCCATTCTGGTCATAGATAACCGTGGTCTTGGCCAGGGAAGCCTGGAGGTTGGACAGGTTGGCTGTTTTGACTTTAAAGGTATAATAAGAAGATACAGCTAAAAAAAGGCTCAAAACGATCAAAATCAACCATCTTAGCAGTTGGAAGCGGTAGTTGATCATTTTCAGCCATCCCCACAAGCCCTTTTTGGGCTGGGAGTCGTTCATTTGTTTACGCGCTTTGCGCCTGTTTTCCATTAATATCTGCTCCTTCGTTAGAACGTGGTCTAAACAGTTTGATTTTATCATAAAAGCTGGCCGCGGCTATCCTGCAAGGAGCAAGTTATCCATTTCTTAATTGCGCTAACAAGGTTTTTAGAAAGAAAATAAATCCCGTCATGATCTATCATTTCAGCTTAATCTATCCCGCAGACCGTCCCCCAGTTTCCGTCAGTGACCTGCTTAGGCAGCTCTTAATTCCCCGCAAATGGCGGCACTATCTTCGTACTGAGCGGCAGGTTTTAGTCAACGGCCAATACCGCAGCTTCAACCAACTGATCAAGGGCAATGAAAAAGTCGACCTCTACTTAGACCAGGTGGAATCCCTGCAAGGAGACTACCCGGCCAGCGGCAAAATGCCAAAAGTCGTCTATGAAGACGAAAATGTTTTAGTCATTGACAAGCCCAAGGGGCAAAAGACCCACCCCAACCAGGGGGAAAACGGAACGGCCCTTAACGACTGCGCCAGCTACTTAGGCTACAGCCCCTACATCGTCCACCGCCTGGACATGCTGACGGGCGGGCTCTTGCTGGTCGCTAAAAATCCTGCAGTCGTCCCGATCTTAAACCGACAGCTGACTAGCAAGACCTTAAGACGAGACTACCTGGCTACGGTTGACTTAAACAAAGAAATACCCGATCAAGGCACAATTGACCTGCCGATCGGGCAAGACCCGGCAGACCAAAGAAAAAGGCAGGTCAGAGCTGACGGCTTAAGAGCAGTCAGCCACTTCCAGGTCTTAGAAAAAGACGAGGAGAAAAAGCAGGCTAAACTGCTGGTAACTTTGGAAACCGGCCGGACCCACCAGATCCGGGTCCACTTGTCAGCCTCAGGCTGGCCGATCGTGGGCGATCCCCTCTACAACCCAAATTTTGCCGGCGAAGACTTGGCTTTAACCGGATGGCAGCTGACCTTCGTCAAACCCTACAGCTTTAACCAGGTCGCAGTCAGATTAGACAAAAAATAAGCACAAAATTGAATAAGAGAAAAAGAAAAAGGCTCTATAGCAGCAAATGCTGTTGTAGAGCCTTTTCTCATGAAAAATAATCTGAAGGTTCAGATTATTCTTCGTTAAGTGAGCTTCTGTCGAATGAAGCGTCAGCTTTCTTGTCGTCGATTGATGGAGTACCCATCCAGCTGATCATTTCCTTCATTGAGTCAGTGATAGCTTCAGTACCTGGCAAGAGCAGCTTACGTGGGTCGTAACCCTTCTTGCTCTTGTCTTGGTCCTTGCCTTCTTCGATGTACTTGCGAGTAGCTTCTTGGAATGCAAGTTGGAATTCAGTGTTGATGTTGATCTTTGAGATACCCAAAGAAATTGCCTTTTCGATTTGGTCTTGAGGAATACCTGAACCACCGTGCAAAACAAGTGGAGTTTCAGGAACAGCTTCAGCGATTTCCTTAAGACGGTCGAAGTTCAAGCCGCTCCAGCCTTCTGGGTAAACACCGTGGATGTTACCGATACCGCAGGCAAGCTTGTCAACGCCAGCAGCTACGAAGGCCTTAGCGTCTTCTACTGAAGCAAGTTCGCCGGCACCTTGGTTTTCACCGATCTTGCCGATTTCAGCTTCAACAGAAATGCCGCGTTCGTGAGCCAGCTTGATGATTTCCTTGGTCTTGGCCAAGTTTTCTTCAGTTGGCAATGCGTGGCCGTCGAACATAACGCTTGAGTAGCCAAGCTTGATACATTCAATAGCTGAATCGTAGTCGCCGTGGTCCAAGTTCAAGATAACTGGAACTGAGATGTCCATAGCGTCCATTGAGTCTTCTACCAAGTCCTTAACGAGCTTGTAGCCACCCATGTACTTAGCAGCACCAGTTGAAACTTGAATCAACAATGGAGTTCTGGTTTCTTCAGCACCACGAAGAAGAGCGCGGGTCCATTCCAAGTTGTTAGTGTTGTAGGCACCAACAGCGTAGTGTTCCTTACGAGCCTTCTTAAAAATGTCATTACCATTAACGAAATAAGCCATAAAAATACCTCCTGAGCTTCTTACGACTCTATTGTACCCAATAATGAATATTAGAGCAAATAAATTCTCTCTTGTAAGCGTTTTATATCAAAAATATTTGTGTTCGCTTTCTCTATGCAGATTTCCTAACGCATTTTGAGGACAACCTTGCTGCCAACTGGTAGGCCCCCGTTCAATCTTTGCTCATAGATCCACTTGGCATCGCTGACTGACAGACGAACGCAGCCATGGCTGTCCGGCTTCTTGCCCAGGGTAGTCAGGTGGGCTCCGCCCTTGTAGCCATAGTGGTATTTGCCGGCCTTAACCCCGGAATTGAAGTTGTTGATCGGGACTGAGTGGAAGAGGTAGACCCCGTGCTGGTGATAGGAGACGCAATAGCGGGCCCCTACCCCGTCATTATTGTAGAAGACCTCGCCGGATTCTTCCTGGATCCGGTAGTTGCCGACTGGGGTCCGGCTTTCACCGTTCTTCTTGATCGCGCCCGGGGAAGCGTACATGGTGTAGATGACTTTCTTACCAGACATGACATAGGCCCGGGCTCCCAAAATGGAGACGCGGATCCAGACATCCTTGTACTTACGCAGGTCAGGGTACTTGCGCTTGGTTTCGCTGGAATACAGGTAGTAGTGGCCGGTCATGGGACGCATGTCACTCGGGTCAGGGTAAGGGCGGTCATTTTCTTTCTTGGCAACCTGCTCCTTCTTCGGGGGATGCTCCTGAACCTTGCTCTTTCCGCCGACCTCCGGCAGGGGCTCAAAGACTGGAATGACCATCAAGCACGCGATTATGGCAATCAGCAGCATTCCTATTCGTTTATGGGCCTTGTTCATCAGTTACACTCTTTTCCTAATTTCTTTTCAAAAGCTTGCAATCTCCAATATAGCGATTTCACACAGGATTAAGCTTATTATCTTACAAATCAGCATAAAAACATAGTCAAACCACTTCAGTTTGCCCGAATTTTAAAGAAAAAGCAATCCAAAATGGATTGCTCTAAAAAACTTATTTGATTTGTAATAAACGACATCTAACTGTAAAACGAGTCGTGCCGTCATAAGTACAAGTGAACAGGCTCAGATCGTACTTACTTTGAACCATCTTGCTGATGGCGGTCGGCTGCAGGACTTCCATTTTCTGGACCTGGTAGACATAGCGCTGGCCGGCTGAAGCGCCACTTGCTGGCTACCGGCAAAGTCAGATTTAAAGTCGGGAAATTGAGATAACCGCTGCAGGCGTTGACTTTAATCGTGCTTTTACCAGATTTCTTTGCTTTCGCAGTTTTTGGCGCCTGCTCGATCGTCCGTACGATTGCCTTGGCAGGAAAGTCTTATTTTTTAATTCCTGTTGAACATAGTAACCAATCGATCCCATCTGTTCTGGAAGGGTCGTCTTAAACTTATCGTTATTACCACCATTCAGGTAAGCGTAATCGCCATTAGGTAATTTCACAGCTAAACCAATTCCAATATTTTGAAGTGATGTACCGTTTTGATACTTTGCAGACCACTGCGTAATCCGCGTTGTTGGATCAGGAGCTACGCCGGTAGAAATGGCCCTTGTGGTGAACAAGTCAGGATACTTGGACTGTAACTCTGACAGATACTTACCACCATAAGTTTCCTGTCCGTTTCCACCACCGGTTGTGTATGCAAAGTAGATTTGATTAGCATATGTCTTACCATTGACGTAAATCTGAATTCCACGATTGTTAGTTCTGGTAACCGTTACTGCTTCTTGACCGGAAAAGCCAATCATCTGGTTCATAACAATATCTTCCTGAACCTTTAAGCCAGCGCTATGCAAAGCGGCAATCGCGTTTGCTAATTCTTCACCACTTCCATACTTGGTTGGATTAGCATTAGTCCCTAGGTTATAGCGATCAGTCATAGAATAACCTTCGTTATAGCGACTCATACTAAACGGTGTGTAAGCAGGGGCCATCCAGAAGTCAGTGATTCCCAGGTTGTTAAAGAGCGCAGCGTTTTGGGCAATAATATTATATGCATGATTCTCTGTACTTGTTGGTTCAGGTTGATACAAACTAAAGTCTTCATAGATCATATGAGAATCAAGTGCAGCATTAGATTCGAAGATCTTATTACTATCTGCTGAAACAGTGGCGGCATTAGTAGTAACATCCTGATTTCCAGAAACAACTGGGACCCACACACCAAGATATCCACTTACATAAGGATTGCTGTATCCCTTAACAGTAACCTTCAAAATACCATTATCATCAGTTGTTAAGGTCTCTGGATTTTCAGCACCATCAGCATTATATGTTAAACCATTATCCGTTGTGTCAAGCAAGTTACGATACTGCTCATTAGCATGGGCACGACCCATATTAATAGAAATTGTTTGCTCTGCCATTTGTGGATTGTTACCAACGATAACTGCCATTCCACTCGTTCGACTCAAACTATCAGTACCCTCACTATTAGCATTAGCAACGCCCTTACCGTAACGAACGCTTGCAATTAAGTTATCGCTAAGCTTGGTCATTGTTTGTCCGCCGCTAACAAATTGTTTCCGTGCCCTCATTAACGTCGTAATTGCATCATAGTAGATCGACTTTTCCTGCATATATTGTGCAGTTTCGTTGTAAAGATCACCATAGTAAATCTGCGGTACAGTATCTTTATTGCTTAGAAGAATTGCATATTGTGCTGGAACGTTATACTGAGCATACTGCTTATCGGTCTTCTTTTGATCAGCATAAAACTCTTGCCAAGCTTGGTTAGCATATTCTGCTTTATATGCTGATCCCATAATGTAAGCTATGCCAGGATGGTCTTTAATAATTAACCTATTAATCAAGTTCTTGCGTTGATCATGGTTAGTGACAAATGACCAGTTTGGAGTAGCTTCATTTTCCGTAACGTCATTTTGCCGGTTAACAATACTACCAGTAATCAAATTACTAATAGTATCACGATTGTTAGCACGTCCGAGGACATTCTCTAAAGTATAGAATTCTCCAGAATCCATGTACAATTGTGGATTACCCTTCTTGTTCAACATCCGGGCAGCACCTGAATGGTATCCTTCGTTATAGCTTAAGTGATTATTAGCATTTTGCGGGTTACCCTTCATATGGTACATATCATTCATTAATTGTCCCATCTGGTCGAACACATCAGCATCAATATTATCAGCAGCATCAACCCGGAAACCGTCAAAATTACCATCCTGGTTATAACCCATCAGCTTACCATAATTTAACAAGAAGTATTCCCAGTTAAGGTTCTCAGCTTGTACCACCGGATTAGAGTTATCAATATCATTTCCAACCAATAACTCAGGACCGTTATCGCTATTATCATTACCAGTTTGGTTATTGATCGTACGGTTCATTAAGCGATACTTACTATCAGCGTCATTAACGAAGATTACTTGATCGTTATCTACAGTTCCGCTTTCATCAGGCTTATAATTTGGTATGCTCTGTACTGATAATTCAGATGAAGCCGATAGTTCAGGAACAGTAGCTGCAAAACCATTAATGTCATTTGCTAACTTACCCGCTCCCTTATTAGTAGCAATACTTTGTTCAATTACGTAACGAAGTTTTTGTGCTGCCGTGTTAAGAACTGTTGCATCTGTGTCCTTATTAAGATTTGCTACCGATCCCTTTGTTAATCCATAATTAGCATTCTCATAACCATGATTAACAAAATACTTAATGAATTGTGCCTGAACATCCTTATTTGGCCATACATACATCAAGATTGGCCGCCAGTCACCAGCCCCGGTCTTGTACCATGTCTTACCATCTTGGCTTGTTCCAATTGGTCGGTACCAACCACTGTAGCTAAGGTAGCCATCAACATTGTTAATGGAGTTGGCATCCATCGAATAGGCCAAGTTCTCCCAAGTACCAGCGTCGAGGCTCTTAATAAGCTTGTTTGTCCGAATATCATAAATATTAAACTTGCCGTTTTCAATTGCCCCACGGATGGTTACCATTGCGTCACCGTTACCACCGAAGTAATAGAATTTATTACCTTCTTGATAATACCGGTTACGATATTGAACGTGGTCCGCGCCGTAATATTCTAGCTTGTTATTGCCGTAATGACGTAAGCCAGTTACTGCGTCACCATTGCTACCAAAGTAATACCACTTATTTCCCTGACTAGCATAACGATTACGATACTGAACATGATCTTTGCCATAATATTCTAGCTTGTTATCGCCGTAATGACGTAAGCCAGTTACTGCGTCACCATTGCTACCAAAGTAATACCACTTATTTCCCTGACGAGCATAACGATTACGATACTGAACATGATCTTTGCCGTAATATTCTAGCTTATTATTGCCGTAATGACGTAAGCCAGTTACTGCGTCACCATTGCTACCAAAGTAATACCACTTATTTCCCTGACTAGCATAACGATTACGATACTGAACATGATCTTTGCCGTAATATTCTAGCTTGTTATTGCCGTAATGACGTAAGCCAGTTACTGCGTCACCATTGCTACCAAAGTAATACCACTTATTTCCCTGACTAGCATAACGATTACGATACTGAACATGATCTTTGCCGTAATATTCTAGCTTGTTATTGCCGTAATGACGTAAGCCAGTTACTGCGTCACCATTGCTACCAAAGTAATACCACTTATTTCCCTGACTAGCATAACGATTACGATACTGAACATGATCTTTGCCATAATATTCTAGCTTGTTATCGCCGTAATGACGTAAGCCAGTTACTGCATCACCATTGCTACCAAAGTAATACCACTTATTTCCCTGACGAGCATAACGATTACGATACTGAACATGATCTTTGCCATAATATTCTAGCTTGTTATCGCCGTAATGACGTAAGCCAGTTACTGCATCACCATTGCTACCAAAGTAATACCACTTATTTCCCTGACTAGCATAACGATTACGATACTGAACATGATCTTTGCCATAATATTCTAGCTTGTTATCGCCGTAATGACGTAAGCCAGTTACTGCGTCACCATTGCTACCAAAGTAATACCACTTATTTCCCTGACGAGCATAACGATTACGATACTGAACATGATCTTTGCCATAATATTCTAGCTTATTATTACTGTAGTGTCGTAGACCAGTGATAGGTTGTCCATCATTTACTTGGCTAATAGAACCAGAGGCAGCACTAGTTGTGTGAGCTTTCGCCTCATGGCTTTTGTTATTACTGGAGCTTACTTTTTGGCCCGCTTGGTTGGCGGCACTCGAAGCAGCCTTGGTGGTTGTACTTGAGGTAGCGGTTGCTGCTTGACTAGTGTTTGAGTTGGCAGTTTCGCTGTCCGCTTGGTTGGCGGCACTCGAAGCAGCCTTGGTGGTTGTACTTGAGGTAGCGGTTGCTGCTTGGCCCTGATTTTGGGCAGAAGAAGAGGCAGCCGTCGATTCCGTGGTGGTTTCTTGACTGCCGTTGTCAGTTGCCGCGGGAGTTTCTGCAGTCTTGCCTGCATCTGCATTGGCATTATTGTCTTCTGTCTGCTCGGTACTTTCCGTGCCGGCAGCTTTTTTCGCTGTATTCGTCTGCGTCTGGGCTGCTTGCTCGCTAGCAGTCGTGGTATCAGCCTTTACTTGGCTGCCCGCACCACTAGCCCAGAACATAGTCGCCCCAAGAAGCACAGACGTCATACCTACGCTAATCTTTCTTAAGGACCATCTTTGCTTTTCGCTAGATGGTTCATTCATCATTTTCTTTCTTGAATTCATACCCTAATGCGTCTCCTAATTTTTCCTGAGAAGTTATTTGCGTATACTAACACACTGTAATTATATAACTGGCATTTCTTTATTCAAAAACAGAAAGGAGTCCTTACAATGCTGAACTAACTACAGTTTAAATATTATTGTTATCGTTTTCAAGTAAAATTTAGAACTTTGTCGAAAATCTGCAAGAAACTTTATTACAAGTACGCCCCATCTCGGTTAACTCACCGCCGCAATGCCAGTCTGGTAAAGGTTCCAGACTACGAAATCATTGCATTACTTGTCTGGCAAGCTGAGGAAGGTATATCTTCTCAGCGCAGATTTGCCCGTTGCTGGGGATTTTGTGGTCTTTCTAGGTCTCGTTTTAAGCGCAGGGCTAGAGCGTTTCTTGGCATCACTGCTCAGATCGTCAACGATCTGAAGTCAAGAGTCGATCTGTATGATCAGTATATGATCATTGACAGTCTACCCATGCCTTTGTGCCAGCCAATTAGAAACCGCAGAGCTAAGGTATTTGAAGGAACAGCCAACATTGGCTATAACTCAACCAAAAAGTTTTACAGTTTTACTACTACGGTTTTAAAGGCCATTTTGCCGTATCTCAGGACGGGTATGTTCTTGGCTATGTAATCACCGAGGCATCAATCCACGATGCAAAAGAAGCAGAAGAGCTGATTCTCAGTACCCGTCCCGAAGAGCACTTTATCTTAGGCGATGAAGGTTATATAGGCAAACGACTGCACGATGCCCTCAAGATAGACGGTTATATACTGTGGACACCTTATCGGAAAAATATGAAGGGTGCTAAGCAGCATAACAAAAGAGAGCTAATGGCGATTCGCAGAATAATCGAGAGTGTGTTTTCAGTACTAAAGTACTACGGAATTGAAAATATACTTGCAAGAAGTGTAGATGGTTTCCAACAAACTGTCGAGATAATTGTATTAACTTACAATATCAGCTACATCCTACAGAGATATGGATTCAGATTCTTCAACTAGCACCACACGTAGTTCTATATTACTTGTTACTAATTAGTAGCTCTTGATCAAGGACATAAGTCTTGTCATCGTCAGTCAAGCTCTGCTGGCTCTTGTCGGTTAATTCCCGGTAAAGCTCACTGGCTAAAGCGTAGTGAGTGCCGATCCCCCGGTCAGTTACGGCTTCATCATGGCTGGTATAGCTGGTCACGTTATAGATGTCGTCCTGCAAAACCGCAACAATCAGCAATTCAATTCTATACAAGGCAAAAAAACAGGGCTCTTCCACATTGTGTGAAAAAGTCCTGTTTACTTTTACATTAACAAGTAATATTAATTTTTTGACTAGAAATTCTACTTAAAGGCCTACTTATACTTGATAACGACCTTGGTACCCACCTTCAGCTTGCCTGAAGTCCGTTGACCGTACAGCCAGCGGGCGTCACTCAGCGTCAGCCGGATGCAGCCGTGAGAGTCTGGCTTGGTCCCTTGCACAGTCAGGTGGGCCGTGCTGCCGACGCCGCCGTAGCCGTAGTGGTAGCCCTTGTAGTAGACGCCAGAGCCATAGTTGTTGATTGGCACGCTGTGGAACAAGTAGTCACTGCCGTAGTAAGCCATGTAGTAACGGGCCCCTACGCCGTCTGAAGACATGAAGGACGGGCCATAAGCTGCCTTCAAGTAGAAGGTGCCACGCGGCGTGTCACTTTGGTACTTGCCGTTAGTCATTTCAAAACGGCCGGCTGAAGAGTACATAGTGTAGATGACCTTCTTGCCGCTCATGACGTAAACCCGGTTGCCCAGGATGGAAACCCGGATCCAGACATTCTTGTACTTGGCCAGGTTCGGGTAAGCCCGCTTCTCACTTGACTGGAAGTAGTAAGCTCCAGTCTTGGGCCGCATGTCGGCTGGGTCATAGTAAGGAGCGTTGGCTGGCTTATGCAGAACCCGCTTGTAGCTGACCTTGACGGTAACATTCTTGGTCTTGCTGGTCACCGTCTTGGCCTTAACTTTAGTCGTGCTGCGCTTGTAGCCGCTTATTGCAGGAACCTTATAACTCTTCCAGGTCCCTTTTGACCACTTGCCATAGCTCTTCTTCGCCTTCTTAGAAGTCTTGGTTAATTTGCCATCAGTATAGGTTTTAGTCGTCGTGGTGGTGGTCGTTACCGTTCTGGACAGCTTAACCTTTTGGGTGATGGTCTTGTTCTTGCCCGGCCGGTCCAGGATTATCTTCCGGGTCTTGGTAGTGTATTGCTTCTTCTTGCTCTTCTTGACCGACTTCTTGGTCGTCACGACGGAAGACACTTTAACCGTAACATCAACCGTGTCAGTAGACTTGTCAGTGTAGGTTACTAAAACAGTCCCCTTGACCGTGCCGGCCTTGGCCGTGCTTGGTGCCTGCTTCCAGGTCACGCTGGACACCACGTTCTTAAGGCTGGAAAGGTTGCTGATGGCTGAGCTGGCCGTCAGGCTCTTGCCCACCTTGACCGTCAAGCCGGTCTTGGCTACAGGGCTGTTCTGGCTGGCATAACTGGTTACTTCCAGGTCGACTTCAACTTCGCTGGTCGTCCCGTCAGTATAAGTGATGACTACCGTTGCCTTCTGGCTGCCGGCAGCTGACACGTCTGGCGTGGTCTTCCAGCTGTAACCCCGGACGTTCTTTAAATCATCCTTGTTGCTGATGGCGTCAGAAGCATTCGGCAGAGTGCCCACAGGCGTGGTCAGCTTCTTCCCTTTGGCTTCCTGCTGGTTTAAAGCAGTTGACGTTTCTGACGTATCCGTTGTGTTGGTTGACGTATTGGTCGTCTGCGCCGTGTCCGTGTCAGCCAAGACTGCTTGGCTGCCCAGGCCACTGGTCAGCAGGGTCAAAGCTGCCACTGAAAGCAGGGTAAGATACTTTGACTTTTTCATAATTCCCTCCGATATCTAACAGGTGCTCAGGCGCTTCATCAAGTGCGGCATATAAGCAGAAATTTGCGTTGGCCGCACCAGGTAGGAAGACTGGTAAAGGTCGTCCCCTGCCCTTGAGTGGCAGTAAACTGCTGCTAAAACGCTGGTCAGCTTGGGGCCAAACTGGCCAAGAAAAGCGGCAATAATTCCAGCTAAAGTATCGCCCATTCCGCCCGTAGCCATTCCCGGGTTGCCGGCTGAATTGCGGTAGATTTCACCTGTAAAAGCATATACTCGCGTTCGATGTGCCTTCAAGACTAGTATAACACTTTTCATTTTGCCAGAGAACAAACGCGAAAGAGCCGCTTGGTTGGCCTGGTCTTCCTGGTCAGCAATCTTGATCCCGCTCAGCCTCTGCCACTCCATCTGGTGGGGAGTCAGAATAACCAGGCCGGCCTGGAGATTTCTCAGCAGGTCAGGCTTTTGGCTGAGCAAGTCTAAAGCGCTGGCGTCAAAAATAATAGTCTGGTCAGAACCTACATGCTGGCAGACTGCTTCTAAAATTTCCCAGGCTTTTTCCCCCAGGCCCAGGCCAGGCCCGCACAAAATTACATTAGACCGGGAAATCTGCTTAGCCAGATCTAAATTGTAGTCAAGCACGGCTGCTTCCGGCAGGCGGGCGTGGAGGGCGGCAAAATTGACCGGGTCGGTCGCTACCGTTGTCAGACCCGCCCCGGAGTAAACCGCAGCTTCGGCAGCCATACTGATGGCTCCGCCATACTGGTGATTTCCGCCAATTAGCAGAACCCGGCCGTAATTGCCCTTGTGGCTTTCAGCCGGCCGGGGGCGGACCACCTGCCGGGCTAAATCTTCATCAATGCTTTTCATCTTACTTGCTGCCAAAGATGCTCCGCCACAAACGGACGAAGAAGTTGGCCTCCTGGTTGTCCTGAGTTGCCACAGCTGGGGCAGTCACCGTCTTGCCGCTAAGAGATGGCAATTTACCGCTAGTTGCTGAGAACTTGTAACTGGCCACCTTTCTCCCCTTCTTTACAGGGGCAGAAACAGTAGTCTTGGATAAAGAAGTCTGCAGCTTGCTGCCCTGCTTGGCCCAGATAGTCACCGTCTTGTCCAAAACAACCTTGCTGCTGGTTTCCTTGCCTTCTGGCACCTTGACCGTGTTGGCCCCGCTGATGCTGGACCCCTTCTTCAAGGTTACGGCCGTGTAGTTTTGGTAGACATAGTGCATCAATTTGGCCGTCTGCACGAAACGGGACGGGTCCTGGCTGTTTGCGTGCTTGGCGCCCAAAACCACAGTGATGATCCGGTGGCCGTTTTTCTTCACAGTCCCGGCAAAGCAGGCACCGGCTTTATCAGTCGTCCCGGTCTTCAAACCGTCAACTGGCAGGTCAGAGTAGTAGCTGCTCAGCCCCTTCAGCATCCAGTTCCAGTTGGTCATCTGGCTTTGCGTTGAACCGGATGAGAAGGTAGCGCTGGTAATTGAAGTCGTCTGCAAGACTTCCGGGAAGTCCTTTAAGAGCTTCTGGCAGACGATGGCCATATCAGTAGCTGACATCTCGTTTTCAACCTCCTTGCCCACGCCCGGGTAAGCGGCTGAGCCAAGGTTGCCATTAGCCAAGCCGCAGGCGTTGTAGATCTTGGCGTCCTTAATCCCCCAGCTGGTCAAAAGCTTCCGCATCTTTTTAACAAAAGTTACCTGGTCGCCGCTGACAGCCTGGGCCAGGGTCATGGCTGCCCCGTTAGCGGATTCGATCAAAGTGGCCCGGTAAAGATCCTTGATCGTGTAAGCACGGCTGCTAGTTAATGGCACATTGGAATACTCAGTGTTCTGGCTGATCTTGGCAATCGCGGCCGTCGGTTTAGCCGTGCTGGTCCAGGACAGCTTGCCCTGCTTGATGGCCTGCAGGGTCAGGTAAACCGTCACCAGCTTGGTCATGGAAGCAATCTGCCGCGGGGTCGTGGCATTCTTGGCATAAAGGATCTGCCCGCTATCGGCATCAACGGCAATCGCGGCCTTGACGTCCAGGTTCAGGTCCTGCTGCTGGTAGTTAGCGGTTGCCGCCGCAACCGGCGCGGCCTGCCAAGTACTTATTCCGGTCAGTAATAATCCACTGGCTGCCAGACTCAGCAGCGCCTTTTTGATCTTTTTTAACAAAATCGCTCCTCTTTTCAAAAAATTACGAAAATTTTGAATTAGCACTTCCATTTTACCAAATTTTTGCTATTATTAAATATGTGCTGAGGCACGAGATGCCCACTTGGCGGAATTGGCAGACGCGCAGCGTTCAGGTCGCTGTTCTGGCAACAGAGTGAAGGTTCGACTCCTTTAGTGGGCATGAATGAATAGCTGGGACGTCCAGCATGGTAGTTTTAAGAGCTGACCTAAGGGTCGGCTCTTTTTTGCTTCTCCTGCCTTTTCAGCCTAGCAAAGCAATGGAAAACTGCTCCTAAGAAAAAGTAAATTTTTTCTAAAAAAGCAAAAAGAAGATCTCCCTCAAAAAAGGAGATCTTCTTTTGATGTTACTAGTTATGCCGGCTCTTAGTGAGAAGCACCTGAAGTAGTGTCTGGTGCAGTTTCTGGAGTTGAAGCA
>ENA-ORUR01000295-ORUR01000295.1-human-gut-metagenome-genome-assembly--contig:-NODE-295-length-30581-cov-32.8183_pt1 | contig 30581 bp, 26 predicted proteins | sample MGYA00242086_ERZ509223 | MGnify/ENA primary metagenome ERZ509223 (study PRJEB26280, sample SAMEA2338820) | human gut metagenome | biome: human gut; feature: human-associated habitat; material: faeces... | reverse complement strand
TCAGTATATGACAGAAATTGTAGTTAAGATAGGTACTTGGTTTTTAGACGCTTACACTGCTTTCAATTTAACTTCTAAATATTTGATTATTCTGCTGGTTCAGTTTCACTTCGTAGTGCATTATAAATTTCTTCCGCAAAGGTTCCTAAAATTTCTTTCTTAAACTCTTTGTTTTTAAGTAAAAAAGTAAAGAACTTCTGATTTTGATCTAAGCCATCGACCAAAATATTATCAATATTATCAAAGTACGTAAGTTCAAAATCTTTTTCTTTATTGTTAGCAGCACTAGATTTTAAATGATTTGATTTCATCATCAAGTCTTTTATTTGCAACATAGATTTGACAGCAACGTCTTCATCAAAATCGCTACCTGTTTTTTCGTTAATTTCTCTAATTATTTCAGAAAGTCTCTTTTTCTTTTCTTCGCTTAAGTTTACCGAATCAGCAACAGGAAGTTTAACAACCGGACTAGAATTGTGTTTATTATCCTTAAACTCTCCAGTCTTTTTCTGACTAAAGTTATAGGCTTTAACCTTATTTGTTAGGTCGTATCCCTCACCAGGCTTATTAATGTTCATATATTTTAACAAGTATATGATAAAATCATATTTCTTCTGTAGTTCTATATCCTCTAAATCTGATACTTGAAGAAGAAACTCATAGCAACGTTTAAAGGACTTTAAGGTTTGATATATTTCTTTTTGTTCTTCTTTATCACGTTTGCTTATTTCTTCAGTAACTCTATTGAAGAAGAAACTCAATGTTTGCTTATCCCTACTAGTAATTTTCTTTTGATGCAAAATTTGATTTGCATCATCAACATCCCTTGGGACAAGGAGATAGTATCCATCGATCTTCATAGCTAAGTTAGCAACCGATTGTGGGGTCACACTATTAGACAATAAAGTCGTTGTGTAGTAAGGTTCAAAATCCTTCTCTACACTCTTATAATCGTTTACGAAATCAAGTACGAATGGAATTTTTTCGTACGGTGGGCAAATTCTGTTCAAGCGAGAAAGAGTTTGAACAGTATTAACACCATGTAACGGCTTCAAAATATACATTGCACAAAGCTTAGGTTGATCAAAACCGGTTTGATATTTATTTGCTACCAAAAGAAGCTTATATTCCGGCTTGTTGAATTCTTTAGCTGTTTTATCTTCAGAGAAGCCATTAATTGAAGCTTCAGTATACTCATCATCGTTTAATTTTACTTTCCCGGAGAAAGCAACCAATGTTTTAATATCTGTGTAATTATTTTTCTTAATTACTTTTTCAAAAGCAAACTTGTATTTTACAGCAGCTTCACGAGATGCAGTTATAACCATGGCTTTTGCATTTCCACCTAGCTCAGGCATTACGTGATTTCTAAAGTGATCTAAAATAATATTAACTTTTTGATCAATGTTGGTATCATCTAAATCTACAATTTTAGCGATTTGTCTTTTTGCATCGCTGGTTTGTAGTTCAGGATCATTTTGGATTTCTTTATTAATCTTATAGTAGGTTTTATACGTAGTATAATTTGCTAAAACGTCAAGAATATATCCTTCTTCAATAGCTTGTTTCATGCTATACAAATGGAAAGGTGCCCAATTTCCATTCTTGTCTTGCCTACCAAATAAATGAAGGGTTGTACTTTTTGGAGTAGCAGTAAAAGCAAACATGCTTACATTCTTTTGCTTACCCGATCCTTGAATTTCCTTAACTAAAGCGTCTTGAAGATCTATATTATTATCTTCCTTTTCTGTAGATAGGGTTTGAGTGACAGCTATCATGTCCTTACCTGCGGTAGATGAGTGAGCCTCATCAATAATTACAGCAAACTTCTTATTCTTTAGATCTACATTTTTATCGTTGGAATCCTTAATAAGATCGACAACGTAAGGAAACTTTTGAATAGTGGTAACAATGATTTTGGTATTACTTTCAAGAGCGTACTTTAAATCTGCAGAGGTACACTTATCATTCATTACTTGAATTAAACCACTTCTATGTTCCAATCCCATGATTGCTTTTTGGAGTTGTCTATCTACTACAACACGATCAGTCATAATAATGATATTGTCGAAAATTTGATGATCATCATTATCATGAAGGGATGCAAGCCTATGTGCAAGCCATGCGATAGTATTCGTTTTCCCTGATCCAGCTGAGTGTTCGATCAAGTAATTTTGATCTGTATGGTTAATTTTCAGATCAGCAATTATCTTTCTTAATGCGTCTAATTGATGGTATCTAGGGAAAATTATTCTCTCAGATACTTTCTTTTTACCTGTTACTTCATCTTTGCTTTCTTTTTTTTCAATAAAGATAAACTTAGTAATAAGTTCAATTAAAGTATCTTTTGTAAAAATATCCTTCCACATGTAGGACACATCATAATCATCCTTTAGGATCGGATTACCAGCTCCAGAAAATACTCCTTTACCTTTTCCTTTATTAAATGGCATAAAGAATGTAGCTTCTTTATCTAGCTTCGTTGTCATATAAACTTCTTCACAGTCCATGGCGAAGTTAACCAGACAACCAGCTTTAAACAAAAACAGTCTAGCTTTAGGATCTCTATCCTTACGATACTGCTTAATAGCATCTTCATAATTTTGCCCTTGACTGTTACTCTTGAGTTCAATACTTATAATCGCAATTCCATTAACAAAAAGAACTAGATCTACTCTTTGTTTATTTTGATCATTATCATTTTCCTTATGAATATAATGCACTTCTTGCATAACTGAAAAAATATTGGACTCATATTTCTTTGTTAATTCAGGATTGAAATTTGTAGCAGGCTTTTCATACAACAGCGTTAATTTATGATTTGCAATTTCAATACCATGTTTTAGAAGATAAAGAATGCTGCCATTTTTACTTATCGCAAAACTATTAATTGAATTAACAATGGTTTCTTGAAGCTCATCTTTATACATCTTTTTTAATGCAGCCATTTCATCAGGCTGTGTTTTATTAAGAAAACGCATTAAGATTTGTGGGTCCATTGCATGAAGAATATCGAAATTAGTATCTTTTCTCTCAATATATCCATCATGGTTTGTTAAATAATTAATAATATCTTGTTGATATTCATAACGCTCATTAATGGTGCCACGCATTACTTTTCACCTCCATTTGATGATATTTGTTTTTTACCAGTAACATATTCGAAAATTAGAGAATTTTTGTAATCTGATAAAAGTGATAATTGCTTTTGCTTTTGTGAGATTATTTTATCTATTTGAGATGTTTTATTGTCTAAATAATTAACGATTCTTTGTTGTACATCTATTGAACCAACAGGTAATTTGAAATTCTTTAAATTGTTTACATTTAAATGAAGTTGATTGGTTGAACCTTGTGCCATTATTCCGTTTAACAAATTATAGTTAATAAACAAGCAATAATATATCAATTTATTTATTATTCTTTTATCATTTCCTCTGATAAATACAACATCAGCAGAAGCAACATAATTTATGTCTTTTTTTATAAAATATGTCTTTCCAAGTACTCCGCCTCCTGTTGTAGCTAGTAAAATATCATGTTTTTTTACTAAATTTAATTTTTCATCTCTATGTGATGTTATCGCTTTTTTTAGACTGCTCTCATCCCAATATCCCTTACTAAAAGTAGCTTGAGTAATAATATTGGTTTTACCTTTGTCTTGATATTGAGGAGATAAACCCTTTTGTATCTTAGAAGTTAAAAATTTTATTTTCTCTAATTTCCAAGTTTCTGGAATCTTGCCAATCCATTCAATTCCACTTTCTTTCATAGGAACAGTATCATCTAGTCCCTTAGTAACTGTCTTAGTGATGACGCTCTTACGGTACTTCTGCAAAGTATCTATTTCCTTCTGAATTTGAGTAGATATATTATCTATTTCTGTACATTTCTTATCAAGAAAAGAAATGATAGCTTGTTGTTGTAATAGAGATGGTAAAACCATTTTTTCTTTTTTTAATTCTGAATAATTCAAAATTTTTCTTACGCCACCACCCATATTATGAAAAGCTTTTTCTGCATCATAGGTTTTAAAAAGATATAGTAAATATTTGGGTATAACATCATCTTGGTTAGGTCTTATTCCTATGTAAGCAGATGTAATTATGCCATTTTTTTTGACAATGCCTACTCTTTGCGTAATAAAGTCATAATTTAGATTTAGCCCATTAATTACAATGTCATTTGGTTTAACAACAAGATAATTAGAAGCAGTTTGAGTTAAGGATGGATCTTCATCAATATTAAAATTAGTTTTATCTACTATATTTCCATATGTAAATTTCAAAGCTCTTTTTTCTTTTAAATCAGAATTTTTCTGAGTAATTTCTGAAGTACAAGTATAGATGGGAATTATTTTCCAATTTTCGGGAATTTGACCAATCCATTCAATTTTGCTATCTTTCATTTTTACCATCAACATCACCTATTCAAACAATTCATGCATCTCTACTGAAATAGATTTTTCTAATTCGGTAATTTCGCCCTTCAATTTATTAGTAGATTCAGGCTTTTGATATTTATAGAAATATCTAGTAAATGGAATTTCAGCTCCAGTCTTAATTATAGGTTTTCTTTTGCTTGCATCTTCCTCAAAGAACGCCTTAGCGTCAGGTACAAATGGTAATACCTCTTTTTTCATATAATCGTCGATATTAGTTTTAATATTTACAATTTCAGTATCAGAAGTATCTTTATCGTATTTAATACTACCTTTCTTGTCTTTTTGAATTTCAGCATTTTTATCCATCTTAGATAAACCATCCATAATTTTAGGAATCAGTCTTTTTTCAACTGTGTCTCCTAATAATTCAACGATTACTGGCTTAAATTCTTCCGGTGACTTGTACAACTTATCAGAAATATTATCATTCAAAATTTCCAACATTTTGTTATACATTGGCTTATTCTTCTTAAACTTATCTAGCTTCTTTTGGTCTTTAGCAGTTAGTTTATCAGAAGTTTCTAATTCTTGAACTTTTGCTTCATCGTACAAGTTCTTAATTGTCTGATTTTGAAGCATATTTTTAATTCTGTCTTTAGTAATGCCATAGCTTCTTTGAAGTGGCTGCATTACTGTATATTCACGGTAAATGAAGTCAGTATCATCATGAATTTGAGATAAATCATTTTCACCAAAATTTGCGTAAAGTTGTACAATTTTTTCACGATCTTGAGGTGCAAATCTTCTACGTTTATTGCCTAATGGCTTTCTTAAGTCAGTATAGATATTACTTGCATCAATTAATTGAACTTTTCCTTTACGATCTACTGATTTGTTTTTAGATAGAATCCAAATGTACGTAGCAATACCCGTGTTGTAAAACATATCAGTAGGCATAGCGACAATAGCTTCAAGATAATCATTTTCAAGAAGCCATCTTCTGATTTGAGATTCACCAGAAGACGTATTTCCAGTAAATAATGGTGAACCATTTTCAATGATTGCTGCACGGCCATTCTCATCTAATTTATCTAAAGCCGATTGTAAAAATAATAACTGTGCATCCCCACTAGCGGGTAATCCGGCAGGCCATCTACTGTCTTTTCCTTTTAAATACTCTTCCTTTACTGCATCTTCTTGACCTGATTTAGCATCTTTACCACCCCATGGAGTTCCAAAAGGAGGGTTTTCTAGTGCAAAACGCATTTTTTGACTAGGAAAACAATCCTCTTTAAGAGTATCTGCTTGTTTAAAGTTATCAATATTTTGATCCTTAATTAACATTTCAGCTAATCCTACAGCATAAGATCTACCCATCATTTCTTGTCCAAAGAGGTGAACATCTGCACTAGGATTTATAGCTTTTAGATATGAATAAGCCGTACTTAACATACCGCCGGTTCCGCAAGCTTGATCGACAATAGTTACAACTTTATTTTCATCAAGAATATCATCAGATTCTTCTGATAAAAGCAATGAAACGCATAGCTTAATGATATCTCGACCGGTGTAAAATTGTCCGGCATCAACATTTTGATAGAATCTTCCAATCAAATTTTCAAAGATATATCCCATCCTGATACTATCGAAGTGCTCTACGCTTAGATCTACTTCCGAGAAAGCCTTAACTACAGAATAAAGACAGTCTCCGTCATCCATCTTTTTAATTTGATCTTCCATATCAAGTTTCTTCAAAATATCTTGCACATCGGAAGAAAAACCAGAAATATATGATTTAAAGTTAGCAGCAATATTATCTGGATCATTACATAATTCTTTTAAATTAAATTTACTCTTATTGTAGAATTGATACCCCGTAATTTTGAACAAAGCAAGATCAGGATAGTCGGGGATTTGTTCTACTGTACTAATGACTTTGTCTTTAGTTGATTCTAGTGCACACTCAAACCGTCTAATTATAGTCATCGGAATAACGACTTTACCATAATCATCTGGCATATAAACACCACGTAACTTATTAGCAATATCCCAAATCAAATTAGCTTCAGAGGTAATATCTATTGGTTGCTCATCACTATCAATTTCTTTAATTTTATCTATTATCTTTGTGCTCATTTTTATTCCTTTATTTTTTAGGTCTTTAATATTATATTTTTAACTTTACTTTCTACATACCATTTTATAAATTCCAGTATTTTCTATCAATTAGCATCCACAGTAAGAATGATTTCTAACAGAAACTTTAAGTCTATAAGACTATTATTATCAACTAAACAAAATATAACTTTTGTAGTACTTTTACAGACAAAACGGCCATTTTGTATACCTACTTTCATGAAAATATATTATTTCAAAACATATTTTGATACATTTAATAAAAAATAAGAAATGGAGACTACTTATGAATCAAAATAAGCTAAAGTTAACTAGTCCTATAGCTCAAGAAAGTGTCAGCACATTAATTCAAATGAATAGTATGGTAGGTACACATATTAATAATGCAACCTCAAACGCTAAACTACATGATATTATTAAAAAAGCATACTATTTTGCTACACAAACAAAACTTGATTTTGAAAACATTGATATCAAAATATACGACGCTCTAATTGTTCTTCTATTAGAGGCCAAACTAGCATACGAGTATTTCTGCGAGGGATGCAAAGATAATGAAGTTACTGAACTTCTTGCACTTGCTAACTACCAAGCAACTGAAAAACTTATGATGCTTAATGACTAAAAAGAAAAGATCAGTATGACCCAATACTCTCAAATAATAGTATTGATATACATACTGATCTTTTTATCTATCTAAGTGATTTGCGATAACCTGCAGCTTTAGCTGCAGCTTCTGATGGAAAGTATACAGCATTTGATTTACTGATATGGTAGTTTTGACCGTTCATCACATGGTAGATTTTACTATTTTTGTTTCCTACTACTCGATGCTTTGCGGTTGAAATCGTACCCTTTTTGCTTTTAATGATACGGTTCTTCTTTACGGTCTGTTTTTTGGTCTTTTTAACAGAGGCTTTTACAGTTCTTTTAGTGGATTGGTTATTAGTCGTCTTACCTACACGGCTCGTTCCGTCTTTGTAGTTAAGAGCAACGCCTGGTTGAACGTTGAAAATATAGACATTGAAGCGAACAGAATTATCGCCAATGGATTGAGCTTCCATTTGCACACCACGAGCTAACAACTCATTACCACGCCAAATAGGTGTTACACGGTAGCGGATATAGTGATTACCACTTGCCTTAATATAATCAGCTACTCGGTTTTCATACTTAAGCATGTCTGGATCATTTAGTTGACGAGTACCAGTGATCAGGTTTTTTAAGTTGTTGTTTTGACCGGTTAATTGGTAACCGATTAAGTGGCAACGATTATAAAGCCAACCACTTGAGATACGCTTATTGTGCCAACCTGTCGGGTTAACGTACAGTGGCTCACGCTCTGAACGTGGCATTAAGCGAGAATTAAGTAGTGCGTTTGCTGCATGTGCCCTATTTAGATAATCAAGATTGCTATATTTTTGCCAGGGACCTTTGGATTTGGATTTAGTTGCTTTACTAAAGCTAGGCTTGTTGCCGTTGACTGTGACAATATCCTTACCGGAATAGTTTAGTTTAGGCAAGCTTTTTGAACTTACAGCTTGAACGGTAGATTGAGTTGACTTAACGTTTGCGCTAAAGGTAAAGATACTTGCGGAAGCTAAAATAGCGGTAAGTATCTTAGTGATTCGGTGTTTTTTCATGATTTTTCTCCCTAAAAAAATTTATAATCTTATTACATATTCATGACTACTTTATCTTATTTTTTCTTTAGGCGTCGAGAACTTTCCTTCATTAGTTGCTTGCCTAATTCATTTAGCTTTTCGTCTGTACTTTTACTCAAATCAACAAATATTTCTTTTTCATTACTATTAACACTTATTTTGGTATGTTTTATGGCATCATTTATAATGGCATCTACTAAATCTGTATAACCATAATTTTCAATTGCCATATCGATCAAGCGTGTAAGTGATTCTTGAGAACTTCTTTGAGCCTTTCGCCAACGATATTCAGGACTTTCTGTGTCCATACGGACTCCCATTTGTTTAATTGGCATAATATTTACCTCCGTACTTATTAATTCAAAATTTCAATCTAATATCAATTTATCATAATAATTTTTAAATTGTTTTAATTCTCCACGAATTATTGATTTTAGAATTAAATAAATTTGAATTAGAGGTATTTTCGTACTGTATACTAGTTTGGAGTTGTTTGGACTTGTAAACAAGTCCAAACATTATTGGTTAAAGTAATGTGTAGTAACTAAGCTATGGCAATATCATTTCTTGGCTATTTAATTTAGCAATCAAGATTTTTAATGGTTATACATCTTTTCCTTTATATTTATAATTAATGTAACCAATAAATAATTAAGTTAAAGAAAGGAGTGAACTAAATGAGATTTTTGATTCGTTATCATAAAACTAGTGGCAATAATACTTATCTAACCACGGATGATACATTCTCTAAAAAAAGTGGCGGCAAACTACAATATTTCTCTAACCTAAAAAATGCAAAAAAGCATTTATTACTATATATGGAAAATAATGGAGCCCAATTACTACAAAACAGGTCCAAAAACAATTTTGAAATTGTAAATGATGATGGTATCGTTGTTGAAAAGCCTTTTATTAATACTGATAGTGTAAATAACACTAAAAATGACGTTTTCAACAAGCAAGGGTCAACTCTCGATACGATTTTCAATGATTTACGCAGCCATTTAAATCATATTTTAATTTTGGATCTTGAATTTTACCAAGATACAAAAGAGAATCATGCTCGTATGCTACAAATAGCTGGTATCGTTTTAGGAAGGAATTCTAAATCTCCATCCTTTAATGGCTTTATTTTTGATCCTGTTCATATGAATGAATCGCAACAATTAGATTTTTTGAAAAAACATGATTTCTCGTATAAACAAGCTTTAAAATGCAGCAAAAAAGCAATTATGAATCAGGTTGGAATTTTTATTAAAGAAAATAAAATTGACAATCTCATTAGTTGGGGACATAGCTTGGACTATAGCGTTCTTGAAAACGAAGGATATAAAAAATTACTCCCTGGTAATATGAAATCTTTTGACTTGGAAGAAATTTTAGCTCAAGCAAATGGAAATTCTAATCTGAGTTTGAATCTCGAAAAATTTTGCAAAGTACTCAATTTAAATAATACCGGAAAATGGCACGATGCATTAGATGATGCGAAAATGATTAAAAATATTTGCGAGTTGTATCTAAATGTATTAGTAACTTTACCTAAGGTAAAATCAAATTTACCTCATCTTCTGGGATCGGATAGTACTAAGTTAAGTTTAGTGGCACCATCAGAAGACTAAATCATTTTAAAAATACTTTTTCTAAGCTCCCCTTACTATAAATCGTTCTTTTCAATCTAATCTATCTACGGAGGAAAATAATGAATTCAACTACTACTTTTCCATATCAAGTCCCTTTTATAGACCACTGTCGAACCATACAAAATTTAAGTGAATACTCTATTGGAATGATAATTTCTGACGTTGGGAATTTTTGGAAATATTATTCAATCAAATTTCCAAGTAATCCAAATATCAAAAACGTAGCTTCGTCTGACGTTCGTGATTATTTGATTCAGCTTGATCAAAAAGAACATCTAAGTAAAAAGACTATTAATAAATATCTCTCCTATCTAAAGAAATACTTTATTTTTTTAGCAGAAAATCACTTAATAGAATCTTATCCTTTATTTACCCTTAAAGGGATATCCTTCAAAAGAAAAGAAACAATAATAATCAACTGGATGCCTTATATTTCAAATTTCTTAAACACAAGCATTCATCCTGAAACCATTAAACTTTTAATAGTTATTTCTTTAGGATACGATTTGAACCAACTATTAAATATTAGATGGCTTGATGTATCTGATAAGTTAAATGATATCAACTTAAAAAAGTTTTTGTTTGATAATTTAACATTTGATAAGACGCCTAATCCGTATATTTTTCAGGGTAAAAGAATTGATAAATATACTTCTATAGATAGAATTACTAGTAAAACCAAAATGGATCAACACCTTATAGATTTTCCTATTAATCCTAGGAAATTACGTCAGAGCTATATTCTTTCCATAATTTCCAATCAAACTCTTTCTGATGAACAACTCCTAGATCAACTACATATATCTCAAAAAAGTTTAGGCTATTATAAATTTTGTGCTAATTATTTTAATTTAATACCATACAAAAAATAAGTTATTATATTCTCCCAGTCTTCAACTGATTAATAATCAGCTGAAGATTTTTTACTTTTTCAACTTTCTTATATATCTTTTTATAAATTTATGGATGAAATATTCCATTGATAAAATTCCATGTCTTTTTTTGATCTAAATCGTCCATTTTTCTCCTTTTTCAAGTTCCAAAAATAAGTTCCAAATTCAAAGTGCTGTACAGACCAAATTTGTCAGGATTTAATACTCGACTTCCGTTGCATTTCTAAGGCTTTTGAGCTTTTCATGAGTTCTAAAATCTAAGTGCTACTCTTATATATATTTCAACTCATATATTGGAGGTATTTCATGTATTTATTTAATCCCAAACGCTTTAAAGGTTCTTTGTCTCTAACTGAAAAAGATATGACCCTGTTACAACTCATTTGTAGATTTGGCTTTGTTAATGATAGCCAGTTGGATATGCTCTACTCTGTAGTTCAACATTATCCAACCAGGTTTTTCCATCCTATTTTACTAAAATGGACTCAATATTCCGGCTTGCTTCAAAAAACGGAAGAAACCACGTATTATTACTAGTACTTCAGTTATACGGAATGTATACATCCCTACTAAGATTTGCCGTTCTTTTCTAAATGAGAATGGTTTTGTCTTAGGTGATGATCCATTAGTAGCAGTTAACAGCCACAATGAGCAAGCTATTGAAGTAGTAGTGCAAAGCCTTTACTCTGCTATGTTTAAGGCATCTATCTACGTTCCTTACTCCGCTTATTTAGCTTCTACTACTGATTATAAGCTTTTAATGAATCCAGAAATGTCAGTTGAATTTATGGATTCAGATAATACCACCCAGAAGAACCGGATATTACTTGATCCAGAAGGCTTTAGACTGCCTGATACGTTTATCCAGAAGAACCAGATTTGGAACCTAGAAGTTGCACTCAGAAATAGCAAACCTGCATTGTCTTCTTCTATTCCTACCTATAGTCTTAGAAAACACTATAGTTTTATACGCTCTATATCTACTGCCCCTATAGATAAACAGCTATCCCTTATTACTACTAGTACGTATATGTCTTTACTTGATGGAGGGATTGATAGTAATGATCTATCTATACTCGGTAATAACTATTCCTTACTATTTATAGGTAATAAGGACTATCTATCTATTAATGATAATAAGACCAGTTCTTCGTCTAAGTATAAGAATGCCGTTAATGATAAGGCTAAGGAAGCCGAGGGCGAAGCGATTGAGTCGAGTTATTTGGATAAGGAATCTGATTTTAAAGTATCAGGATCAATAATTGATGAAAGTGGCAAGCCTAGAGACAGTAAGAAGCAAGGCAGATTGAATGTTTTTCTGAATGACTTTTCTGAATTATCAAATGGATCTGAAGATAAGCCTTCCGGCAGGGATGCACATTTAGGCGAAAAAGGCTCTAAATCAGCATCTAAGGCAGATAAAACTAAAGAGGACAATCGGTTTATTAATGACAGTCAAGCTGAATTAGACAAGCTATTAGCCGGTGTAGACGCAAAAGATAATACGGTGTCCCCACTTGGGGACACTTTGGAGACCAAAAATAATGTAAATAACGCAAATGGGGTCAGTGTGTCCCCAGGTGGGGACAATTTGGGTACCAAAAATAGTGTAAATAGCACAAATGGGGTCAGTGAGTCCCCAAGTGGGGACAGTTTGGGTACCAAAAATAGTGTAAATAAGGCAAATGGGACCAGAATGTACCCAGGTGGGGACAATTTGGGGTCACAAAATAGCGCAAATAATACGAATGGGGTCAGTGAGTCCCCAAGTGGGGACAGTTTGGGTACTAAAAATAATGTAAATAAAGCAAATGGGATCAGAATGTACCCAAGTGGGGACAATTTGGGGTCACAAAATAAAAAAGGCTTTATTTACCGCCTTTCAGGAGTTTCAAGCCCTATTCAGATAACCAATACCCAGGACTTCAAAAAGAATCCAAATTACTCTGCTAATTCTACTTTGATGAACCTGAAGCTTATATCTGCGTCTGCTGCTTCAGAAAAGCCAGTCGATGCTTTTCGATACCCAACTGCTAATCCAGATAATTTATTACGAAATATCAATCTGATCAGCAATCCGGCTTTCGAGCCTGCTCTGCTCGATACCAGTAGTTTTAAGAACCAATATAAATATCAACAATATACTTTCGTTGCCGATGAAGTCGTCAGTTTTAGTCGAAACGGACGAAGACAAGAAATCTTTGTCGAACAGGATAATCGAACTGAGTCGAACAACACTCAAATTCAAAAAATTCTTAATTACATTAGCTATGCTTTAGAACACCCTCAAAGAGACATCCTTTTGATGATTTCGATTACTGATGGTTCCCTTCCCTCTCCTAAAGTTCCAAAGTATACAAACATTGGTAGAAAACTTGCATCCCTATCGAGTAAATTTCTTAAATCCTACCTATCAGACGAAAACGGTGAACGGATCTTTTTGTCTCAAATGTATAAGCAAGCAAATAATCTGAAGATTGTTTTATCAGGAGTATCTGAATCACAGATTGATTTAACTCAATTTCTTCTTGGCAGTAATTACTCAATGGACTACTACCAGACGATTAAAAAGTATGTTGCTGAAATTAATAAAAAATCTACCCAATGGAATGCGAGCCTTGAATTATCTAAGGAGTTTTCAACAATTATCCACGATCCTGAGCTTGCAACACAATCACTAGATAAATTATCCGGCTTAAATGAAAACTCCCCTGCTAAGGGCTTGTGGCGATATACAGATACTATGTATGCATCCCCAATATTAGGAACAATTCATTATAGGAATAAACTGTCTCGCCAAAGATATAATCAGCCGATCATTGCTGGGGATGAACATAGTCTTGATACTATCATTCAAACATTGGAACTAGTCACACAGGCTAATAGATTTAAAGATACTTGTCCTCCTGTTGTAGTTTATCCTCATCGAGAAAGACCAGTTACAGCTATTACCTTAAATCAGTACCGTGATTTGTATAATTGGCTCCCTACTTGGAGACCGACTATTCCTGTTTTGATCCAACCGTTGACTGGTTTAAAAGATAATCTGCAGCTTCATAAAGAATTACGTTGGTTAACCATCCAGTACGACCTTGATATTTATAACTATTTCAAGATAGGTGCTATCAACAAATTTGCTTTAAAGAAGCATCCCGACTATGGAAATGAATATATTACTCCATTAAAGTGGTCAACCAACACTAAAGCTCGTAGTTATGACAAATTACATAAATTAGCCTTAAAGATGGATGTTATCTAAAATTAGTTGAAACAAACATAGATAATACATACTCAAACAAGCAAAAGACATGTGTGATTAATGCTGAATATAGGGATGAACAACAAGTAGTAAAACATGCAAAAGACAAGTATTAATAATGTCCCTATATGGGTAATAGAAATGTTAGGAAGAATAGTAATGTATTTTTAGTAGCATTCTCAATGTAGCAGTGGGTACATTCTGCGTATGAAGCTCGAACTTTCCTATCCCGTTGAGGGATGCACAATAATAATACAAGAAAAAGGATGATCTAATAATAGCAATGTCATTAAGTTAAGACATTGACAAATTGAATCTAATCTCTGTAGAACCGAATCATTATGATTTGGTTCTTTTTTTTGCATAAAATAAAGGCGAAAAGAACCTACCTTTTCGCCCTCTGATTAAATTATTAAACCTTCAAAATTATTGCCAGAAAGCTGGTGTCAATTATGAAAGCCCTTCATAAAAATATTTTAGACCGTCTTGATCAAATTATCAATGATACTGGAAAGCATATCCATGATTTTATTGATGATCCTCATGCTTTTACCAGAAAACGCACCTTAGATGCAGCTACAGTCATTAAAACTACTATTAATATGCAAGGAAAAGATTTAACTAGTGAGTTGTTTAGAGCTTTTGGCCAAAAAGCTATTAAAAATAACGATAAAGTAGTCAGTACTTCCGCTTATGTCCAACGCAAAGGTCAGCTTTCACCCGCATGTTTTAAGCATATTCTAACTGTATTTAATCAGAATTTGTTTAATATCCAGTTATTTGATCATAAATATCGTATATTTGCCATTGATGGGTCTGATTTTAATCAAATCTGGAATCCTAAATCAGAGAATATTGTTGGAAATCTCAATCATAAAGGAAAGCCATATTGCCAAATTCATGTTAATGCACTCTATGACCTGTTAAATAATACTTATCAAGACTGCATCTTTCAGCCTAAGTCAAAGATGGATGAACGTAAAGCCGCCGTTCAAATGCTTAAAAAGCTAAATTGCGGACCATATATAGTTACTATGGATCGAGGTTATACCGGCTTTAACATGATTGAAAATTGTAATCGCCTGCCTAACTGTTATTATGTCATACGTACTAAAACGGGATATGGCGCATTTAAGGAAGTAGCTGAGTTGCCTAATCAAGAGTGTGATAAGGATATAGCTTGCTGGGTGACTACCTCTAATTATTATTATGAAACCCATAAAGCCACAGAAAACGTTCATCTTGTTAACCATCATTATCGTCAATATATCAAATATCGGTCTAAAAATACCAAAGATGGCAGCTGGGACTTTGGAGAATTATGTACAATAAAATTTCGCACTTGTAAATTTAGAATTAATGATCCTAAATCAGGCAAAGAAGAATGGGAAGTTGTTCTAACCAATCTAAATAGAGCCGATTATCCCTTAAAAAGGATCAAAGAAATCTACCATTTGCGCTGGGGTATTGAAACTTCATTCAAAAAATTGAAATATGCTTTGGGAAGCGTACAGTTTCACTCCAAGCAGGATAAATTTATCGAAATGGAGATCTATGCTCATATGATTATGTTTAACGCAGTCAGTCAAATTGATGCTCAAGCATATATACCACAAAAAAACTGCAAATATCAATATGCGATTAATTTCAAACAGTCATGCTTTATCATCCAAGCTATGTATATAATTTCTTCTTCAACTAAAATCTTTAAAAAGATTCTTATTCAAATTGGTCATTACACAATTCCAATCAGACCAGGACGAAAAGACAAAAGAAATTTCAAACCAAAATCAGCTGTATATTATTTATATCGTGTAGCCTAATTTCTAAACAAGATTTGGGCTTATTTGACATAAAAAAAGATCATTCAAATGCGATAAATCGCAAATGAATGATCTTAAAAATTGAGTCGATAATTTGTCAATGTCTTAACTTAATGACATTGCTAATAATAGACCATCCTTTTTAAAGTCTTCTGCTAAGGGTCATCCCCACTTGCGTGGGTATTATATCTTGGAGCTGGCTGCGAAGTTGATTGCCTCTTTAAGGCCGGTGATTGATCACCGTAGAAGATTAGCTTTAATCGTTGATGATACGCTAATGGCTCGTTCTTGTTCTAAAAATACTGAACTATTGGCTAAAGTCTATGATCATGACAAGCATGAATTTCTAACCGGCTATCGGGGCTTAACTATTGGCTGGAGTGACGGTAATACTTTCTTGCCGGTTAATTTTGCTTTAATGTCAACTAAGAAAAAGAAGAATATGATCGGCAGCCAACCAGTCACTACTGATCAGCGCTCAATTGCTGGCCGTAGAAGAGCCCAAGCTCAAAGGCCAATGAATACTGTTACAGTGGAATTGATTAAACAGACTATCAGCGAGGGCGTACCAGCTAAATACGTCTTATTTGATAGCTGGTTCTCTTCACCTAAAATGTTCTGGCAGCTAAAACAATTAGGGTTAGATAGCGTAGGCATGCTTAAGCAGACCAAGAAAGTTTATTATCGTTACCGTGGCCGCCTTTATGATGTCAAAGGACTGTATGAACGTTTGGCTGCTTCCAAAATGCATCAGAAAGCAGACTATCTCTATAGCATCGTGGTTGAAGCCGAATATCAAGGACATGCTTTTCCAATTAGATTAGTCTATGTCACTAAACGCGGCAGTAAAGGCAAATATTTAGTACTGGCAACTACGCAATACAAGCTGCATCCACAAGAAATCATTCGTAAGCAAAATTCTTCCAAAAATATTTCTTACGTTAATAATGTAGATACAGCTAACATTATGTGTAAATCTGCATTAGGAATTACAATTGGCCCCTCTTTTATCTTGGGAAAAGAGAATGCATTTGTTAAACCTGTTCCTTTAGAATATAGAGTAAAATTAAGTTATGGAACAGCTAGTTTAAATAGTAATCATAAAATCCAAATTAAGGATTTTTACAATTTTTTTAAACTAAACTTACAATAATTGGGTAATTAAGTATGGAAACAAAACAATTAGCAATTTTTCTTGATGTCTGTAAAACACAAAGTTTTTCTGAAACTAGCAGAAATATGTACATTACACGATCTGCCATTGTTCAACATATTAATAAATTAGAAAAATATCTTGGTGTTAAACTTTTCCATAGAAATTCTCATGGTGTTAAATTAACTGATGCAGGAAAAGCATTAATTCCCTTTGCTCAAAACATGGTTGACACTAACGATTCTATTATTCAAACTATGCATAATTTTTCTCATACTATAACCATTGGAACTATCTATTTGCAAAAGCCAAATTTGATAACAAAAATGTTGAATGATAGGCCAAAATATGCAAAAAAAATCCAAATCAAATTCCAAGAATTGAATAATATTAAACAGATTAACAGTCAAATTGACATAATTGAATATTACGAAGTTACCAAATATTTAGATCAATCATTTAATTTTCTTAAGTTAGAAGAAGAACCAATATTCATTGCTTTACCACCTAATCATAAATTAGCAAGAAAAGATTCTATTGATCTAAAAGATTTGGAAGGTTATACTGTAGCAATTGAAAAATCAGGTGTTTCCGTTATAGGAGATAAAGTAAAAGAAAAGCTTGAGAAATATCCTCAAATCAATTTAAAAAGCTATGGCATTTATAACTCCTCCTTCTTTGCTACTGCACAGTACAATAACTATTTAATCTGTATTGCAAAAGGGATGGGAATTGATACAACTCCTTATGTTTTACGACCATTAAATGTGTCAGAAAAAGCCCTTTATGGTATTTATTATCGAAAGAAGCCAAACAATCTAGTCAAAGAATTTATTAAAAATTTTTCAGAAAAAAAGACTGTTCAGTAGAGATACTGAACAGCTTTTTATTTTGGTTAATTAAAATTCAGTTAACGTTGTATCTGTATGGGTCTTGTCTGGATATTTCATTAGTTCTGCTAAATTTGGAGCTTTTCCTTCTACTGCATCTTTAGCTCTCTTTACTACTAGTGGTGCAATACCTTTATGAGTAAGAATGTAGAAATCATTATTTTCTAATCCCTTGAAGATTGTATCTGGAACTGTATCCATTGGTAAACCTGTAGTTAAGTCTTTAACAGCCATTTCTTGGCCCATCTTGAATGCTTTACTTTGATAATATGGATCTGTTTTATCTGTATATTTTGCTGGTCTATATTCTTCTGAGTGCATCAAATGAGTTTGGACGAATGCAGGAGTAAAGACATGAATATGAATCTTGTCTTGCTTATAGGCTTGCAAGTCATAGGCAACCGCTTCACTCATTCCTACTACGGCAAACTTGGTTGCGTAATAAGCTGGCATCCCTGGGGCAGTTAATAAACCGGCTGCTGAAGCTACATTAAGAATATCACCACCATTTTCTTGCTTCATCATGATTGGAATGACTTTTCTTAATGCATAAACTTGGCTCATTAAATCAGCATGGAGAATCCATTCCCAATCTCTAGTTGGCAATTCCCAAATAGGGCCTGGAACTGCAACACCAGCATCATTAACCAATAAATCAATTTCACCGAATTGATCCATTGCTTTATCAACTGCATCATAAATATTATTTTCTTCAGTTACATCAGCAACGATTTTTAATACTTCAGTTGTTTTGCTTAACTCGTCAGTAACTTTATTTAATGCTTCTTCATCTTGATCAACTAAAACTAATTTCATGCCTCGACTAGCAGCTTTTTGGGCAATGGCTTTACCAAAACCATGAGCCGAACCAGTAATAAAGGCAACCTTATTTTTAAATTCTTTCATAATAATGCCTCATTTTTTTCAATAAATAATAATGAAATTAATGTGCCTTGGTCATAAAGCTCATTGCTTTTTTAAGATCTGGAGCTTTACCATTTATGGCATCCTCTGCTCTACCAGTGATTAATGGATTCAATCCAGGGTGAGTAAGAATGTAGAATTTATTATCTTCAAGTCCTTTAAATACTATTTTACCCATATTATCTAAAGGCATTCCCGTTGTAATTTCCTTAGTATTTAAAGCTAAAACTTTCTTAAAAGTCTCACTTTGATAATATGGATCATTTTTATCACTATATTTTTCAGGTCTATAATCCTCTGTGTGATCAAGATTTGTATGAACAAATGCTGGAGCAAATACATGCATATGAATTTTGTTTTGCTTATAAGCTTGCAAGTCATATGCGACAGCTTCTGTCATCCCCACAACACCAAACTTAGTTGAAACATACATTGGTGAACCTGCCGTTGACATTAAACCGGCCACAGAAGCAACATTCAAAACGTCTCCACCATTTTCCTGTTTCATCATAATAGGTAAAACTTTTCTCAAAGTGTAAACTTGGCTCATTAAATCTGCATGGAGAATCCATTCCCAATCTCTAGTTGGAACTTCCCAAATTGGACCACCAGTTGCTGCACCAGCATCGTTGATAAGCAGATCAATTTGTCCATATTTAGACATAACCTTTTCTATAGCATCATATACTTCTTGTTCTTCAGTTACATCTGCAATGAGTTCTAGAACTTCAATATTCTCATTTTTAAGCTGATTACAAAGTTCGGTTAAGGCTTTATTATCTTGATCAAGAAGAGCTAACTTCATTCCTCTTGAAGCTGCTTCTTCTGCAAATTTCATACCAAAGCCGTGTGCAGCACCGGTAATAAAGGCTACTTTATCTTTAAATTCTTTCATGATACTGCCTCGTTAAATTTATTTAAAATCTACTAATTCATCAAGTGAATATCTGGTAGTAGTAATTTCTGCTTCTGCCTTAGGATCATGTTTACCAATAGCAATTGCCATAACTGGAACATATTGTTTTGGATCAAGTCCCATTGTTTCAGCTGCTTTTCCAGCATCGTATCCAGCCATAGCATTAGTTTCGTATCCATGCTCACGTGCAATAAGCATAAATTGCATTGCAGCAAGTGAAGTATCAACCATAGAATCAGCTACTAACATTTGTTGTGGGGCTTTTTCATACAAAGGCATAAACGTATTCAAAGCAGCTTCCATAGCTTCCTTAGTTACTTTCTTTTCTTCATACATACTGTGCCATAATTGACTGTACTTCTTATAAGCTAAGGTATTACCAAAGAATAATACAACTGCAGAGCTGTCATCAATTTGTGGGAAATTAAATTTCATAAAATATTGGTGAAGCTTTTCTCTTCCTTCTTCAGTATCTACAACAACAAATTTCCAAGCTTGTAAGTTACATGCTGAAGGTGCCGTAATCGTTTCTTCAAGCATTTCCTTCATTTCTTCACGATCTATTTTTATTGATTTATCAAATCTACGAACTGAATGTCTTTCTGTCAAAATCTTATGAAAATCATTATTTACTAAAGTCATAATAGACCTCCTATTGGATAATTGTTATCGCTTACATATATTATGATAGCTGGTTTTTTATCACTCTGTGTTCTATTTTCTTGCTTTGCTGTTAAGCATTTACTTTACAGCAAGAAATAAATTTTGTTATTAAGTCATCCAAAAAGTGACCAGATTAATATTGTTGATTTGTATATTTTTAACTGTATATGTTTATCATACATGTCGATTGTTGATATACATTATTTATATTTTTATAAGTTTCTTATTTCAAATAATTACAATTTTTGCAGCTTCTCATAATTTCTATCCTACTTATTGTATTTTTACTTCTACATCTAGGCTCAAATAAGTTTTCCTTAACCTTTTATTAATTATAATAAGACTAGCTCTTTATCGTCTAAGTTTAAGAATACTGTTAATGAAAAGGCTAAGGGAGCCGAAGGCGGAGCGATTGAGTCGAGTTATTTGGATAAGGAATTTGAATTAAAAGTATCAGGATCAGCAATTAATGAGAGTGGTAAGTCTAGAAACTGCAAGAAGCAAGGCGGATTGAATGATTTTCTGAATGACGCTTCTAAATTATCAAATGAATCTGAAGATAATCTTTTCGGCAGGGATGCACATGTAGGCTTAAAAGGCTCTAAATCAGCATCTAAGGCAGATAAAGCTAAAAAGGATAATCTGATAGTCAGGCAAAATTGGATCAGTTATTAGCCGGTATAGATACGAAAAGAAACGTTTTACCGCCAAGTGACGGCAAAATGGTGGCAAAAAACAAAAATGATAAAAAATAAACTTGATTCGATAAAATATACCAAGATATCAAGATTAATTGAAAAAAGTATAGCTTTTGTCTTTACCTTTTATGTGTATAGAATAAAATATGTACAAATCGAATAAAACGGTTTCAATTTTATTTTGTAAGGTTAGGTATTGCCATGAAGTTTTTAAACCGATCAGACAAAGAATTAATCATTCTAAGCTGGCCAATTTTTATTGAATTTCTCTTCAATGTGATGGTGGGAAACGTCAATGTATGGATGATTTCTCACTTTGATGAAGTGGCTGTAGCTGCTGTTGGTGCCTGCAACCAATTTTTTGGCTTGTCATATAATGTTTATGGGTTTGTAACGGTAGGTACACAAATCATGATTGCGCAATTTCTTGGTGCCAAAAAGCACAAAGAGATTCCTAAGGTAATGAATACAGCAATCTTTGGAGCAATTGGAATTGGTTTGCTTTTAGGAGCTATTTTTATTCTTTTGCCATACCCTCTGTTACGCTTCTTGAACATTCCAGATGATGTAATTGCAATTGCGATCCCTTATATGCAGCTGTATGGAGCAGGAACGATTATTTTGGCGTTAAATTCTGTCATGTTAGCCTGCTTGAGAACGCATGGTTTAACCTTGCAAGCTTTGATTGTGCCAACTATCGCTAATATTCTTGCGGTTTGTGGGAATTATGTGGTGCTGTTTTCACCATTCGGCTTACCTAATTTTGGCGTTAGAGGAATTGCAATCTCAGGTATCTTTGGCCAATTTTGTGCGGGGATTGTAGCAATTTATTTAGTTAAGCGATATGTGAAGTTCAATGTGTTAAAAGTTAACTTCAAACGGTTTTCGATACCATTTTTAAAACAAATTCTTAAGTTAGGATTACCTTCATCAGGTGAATCAGTCTCTTATTCCGGGGCTCAAGTGGTAGTCACAATGATTGTTGCTACTTTAGGAACTAATGTATTGATTACCAAATCGTATGTTTCAGCGATTACCCAGTTTGTATTTTTAACGGCTTCAGCCTTATGTCAAGGAAATCAAATTATTATTGGTCGTACTGTTGGCGCAAAAGATTTCGAAGGAGCATATCAAAGAGGCTTTCGGTCAATGGTACAAAATGTGGGAATTTCAACTTCAATTTCAATCGTGACCTTTATTTTTATTACGCCAATTATGCATATTTATACAAATAAACCTGAAATCATTGAATTGGCACGCTGGGTTTTCTTGGTCGAAATTATTCTTGAAGCAGCAAGAGCGGTTAATATGACTTTGGTAGGATCATTAAATGCGAGTGGGGATGTTAGATTTCCGCTTGCATGTAGTTTAACTGTGCTATGGCTAATTAGCTTGCCATTTTCATATTTATTGGCAATTGTCTTTCATATGGGGTTAGTAGGTGTATGGATTGCATATGCGATCGATGAAAGTTTGCGCGCAATGTTGATGATCTACCGGTGGCATCATGGTACTTGGAGAACCAAGGCACTGTTTGTATAGTTGTTACCACATATTTTCCCTGTGATTTAATTAAATTACTGAAACTTGAAAGCACCAAAATCAAGCTCAAGTCTTGTCGCTGTTAAGCTTTTCTGCGCTTTATTAGTTTTTATATGATCTGTTTCAGTGCAATTTGAATGAATCGCGGCAGTTGGTTAATAAAGTCATTGATTACTTCATCTATCTTTTCAAAACTAGTCTGCTTAAGCTCTTTTAATTCTAAAATTAAGTAGACCAATGCATCTATGAATTTAATATCAGGCAAGGATTCGTTCATTAGATAGAATAAATCTCCGATTATCTTGTCATCTGTATTTTGTCTTTCCTGCCAGGCCAATAGATCATAAGTTATTGCTGTAACTGCGATATAGCCACATTGGCCGTCATAGCTTGGAACTTGAGATTTATCTAGAGCAAGATATTGCTTAGACGTCTTAAAATATGTTTCAATTTGCCATCTACGGCCATAAAGTTGGACGATTTCTTCAGGTCTAAGCTTGGTTTGAGTAGTAGCTAAAACCAAATACTTGTTCTTGCTTCCACGGTTGGAGACAAAGACCAGCTTTAATAAAAAGCTATGCCCATGATATTGAGCTTCTACTATGCTTGAATAAAGATAATGATTTCTTTTACAGATGCTTGAAGCAGCCAAACGATCATATAAATCTTTAACGCTATAGCGGCGATGGCGATAAATGTACCTTTTCAGTAATTATCCGGATAGTCTCATCCGCCATATCTTGATATATAGATTTATTAGACATATTTTCTCCTTTCTAACTTATTTTCTTTTTTCAAGATAAAACATCACAGTTTCTCGCATACTTGCTAGCATTGCCAACCATTGATTAAGTCTTCACTAAATCATCAAAATAACTTACCACCAAGTACTATTATTACACTTAACCAATACCATAAAAATATAATGTCGACGTCTAAACTTAAGATTTAAAAATTCAATAAATCAAAGAAATAGTCATAGTTGGGTTAATTAGTCTGACTAAAAATTTAACTTGATAAAGGCTTATCTCCAGCTATTATTAATTCAGCATGTGCATTTCAGCATTTATTTGCACATGCAAATGCTTTTACATGTGCATGTGCAAATATTAGCCTAAAATATGTAATACTCCAGCAATTTTAATTACCCTTTTTCTGTCAAACAATCAATACCTATCACTGAAAAGTGAAGTGTATACAGATATCTTTTACCTTTTGAAATCTGTCTTAAAGATGCTATTTAACAAGCAACTAGATATAATCATCGCCATCGATATTATTGCTAATCTTGATTAATTCCTTGAGTTTTTACTTTAGAATTTAGATACACAAAAACGTTACTCATTTTCAAGTCTAGAGTAACGTTTTTGTGCATTCCATTTGCAATATATAAAAATTTTTCTTTTTACCTGCACCATATTATGTTTTATTGCCTTTTCACATTCAGAGATTTAATCTTGATTTTATCAGCAGGCATGGGTATTTAGGCTTGCACATGCAAATACACGTGCACTTAAGCTACTGACACCAGCTTATACAATTCAATACGTAGCGCTACTTATCAGAACTAGGCATATTCTTCTTGAGATCATTCAATCCTAATAATATCTTTCTAATATTACTTAAATCTGTTCTTTCAGAGTTAGTAATATTATGTTCTGGATCTGCGATTTTAGCCAGCAACATATCTTGATAATGATTTAATTCTACATCTGTCATTGATTCGAGTGGTTTAGGTTCATTTAAAAAGCTTTGTAGAAATGTGCCTTTGTCTACATTTTCTTCCTCTAATTTTCCCTCTCGCCTACGCTGCTCAGTATTCAAAAGTTTTAAAAAAGTCTTATCACGATCCTTGAGCAAATTTAAACTTTCTAGATATCTGTAAGTACTGATCATATTTTTTAGCTCTACGTCTGTTAGTTTCTTCTGCTCAATATCTAGACCACTTTGATTAAATGGAGTATCTTCGAAAAATGACTTGAGATACTTCTTATTTCCTTCCTGCTTCTCTAAATGCGAAGTCCCAATTTTTTGACCAAAATATCGATCAATTGCTTCGTTTTTTTCTTTAAGAGTTAAATGATCATTAGTTTTAATATTAACAACAGCTCTTATATCAGCATCTTCAGGATTATAAATTAAGCGAGAAACACGTGCAGGCTCTTTTACCCAGTAAAAGTGGTACTTTTCAATTGTATGATTAGGACCATATTGTTTTTTTAATCGCAGATTTCTAAAGAATGGGCTTAAATCAACTAACGCAGGTTTAAGAACACGATTATACAGCTTGCCATTTTCGTATTTCTTTGCTTTTCTACCTTTTCGAACGGTAAATAAACCTAATTGCTCATATATCTCGTTCTCAGTAAACTCACGCTCACCACGATACATGTTCTGCATCAATAAGCGGTACAAATTTTTCGAGTTCTGCCGCTTAATCTTTATCATTTGTTGTAAATCAAAGCGTGTATATCTGATCTGCATTGATGGATCTGTAGAACGAATTAGACCATTAAAAAGATATCTATACTCCTTGTTTACCTTTACTTCAACGTCTAGAGAGTCGGTATATATATTTGTGTAATCAAAAATCGGTTTTAATTGAAGATATTCACGATTTTCCTCATCGGTTTTTAAAAAACCAGTTTTAATATTTTCTAAGTGATCAAAGGTTTGAATTACTATTTTTTGAAAAGTTCGATAAGACATTGTCGTAGGCATATGAAGATATCGTTTTAGATCTTTTATCTTTATATCTACAACTGCTCCATCTTGACCTTGGAGTTGCGCAATTAGAAAGAAAAAGATATCCATCTCATACTTAGATAGGCTACTAACGCCATAATATTGCTTATTATCGTTTAGATCATTGTTATATTTGACTAAATTTTTCTTTCTGTCAGGAAAATTTAGTAATTCCCTTATTTTTTCTTGCTCTTTTTTATTTTTGTCCATTTTAACTTACCCATTTTTTATACTTTCGTCATTCATAATACACTATTTTTTATTACCTGTGTAGTTTGAGCGAAAAATATTTAATTGCTTATAATTTTAAGCGCTCTCACTTTATAAAAACTATGTTAAACTACACAGTTTTTATAAAAAGAAAAGTAAAGAAGCTTAAACTACACAGAAATTATGGCATTTTCGTAATTCGTTCTCTAACAAAAGGGATTTTAGGTAAGAAATTATAAATTCCGTGTAGTTTGACTTTTTTGCATCATCAATTTTATAAAAAATGTGTAGTTTGGCTTTAAATACAAAAAAATATAATAAATGACCTGTGGATAACTTTAATATAAGCACCTTATTTTGCTCGTTAAAACCCTAAATTCTGTGTAGAATGACCTTAAATTTTGTGTAGAGCAAATCAAGTTTCATGGGAGAACTAGCCTAAATTTTGTGTAGAATAGCCTAAATTTTGTGTAGAATAACCCTAAATTTTGTGTAGAATAACCTAAATTTTGTGTAGAATGACTTTTGTGAGCCCTACTCTCCCAAAGGATCACGCTCCCCTAAAGGAGAAAGGAAAAAGGTATTAAAGGATATATAAAGGGTATATAAAGGATTAACCAATTCCTTAACAGGAATCTAAACAAGGAAATACTCTAAAAATAAAGTACACAATTTTTTATTTCTAATTCGGTAATTACATCATTTCCTATTCTGATTTTTGACTTAATTTAAAATTTCTTTTTGTACTGCAATTAATACTTTAGATATAGCAATTTTTATACTTATTGCAATCACTAAATAATAGTTCAGTCAAAAATATTTCCGGCACATATTTTATTTGCAAATAAATCAGATATACAATTATTATCTCTTACAGATACCCCCATATTTATGTTCTAAGAGCGCAAATTAAATACTAGTATAAACATACTAATAAAGCTAAAAAATGCTTGTAAGGCAAAGAAAAGCCTGTGTAACTATAAAAACGTTAATTACTCTAATCTTAATTGATTAACTGTATTAAAAGCTATTGTTTAAAAAAATCTACTATATTCAATCCAATATACAAATATCAACAAAAACGTATTAAATTCTTACGCCACTCACCGATGATAAAAAAGGCAGAAATGTTTAATTTCTGACCTTCCAGCTAATTCAATTTTTTCTAGACCTTCATAAAAATCATTAACGTACGGACTAGTCTTAACCATATTCCTTGATAAATATGATGACAGGTACATAGAGTCAACCTTTCTACACCTAGAAGGAGACACGTACAATAAGCCATTACTCCATCCTGCAGGTTGCACATTAACTCGTGAATAAGTCTGTCCTTGAGACTTGTGAATCGTAATCGCATAGCCTAATTTGAGCGGAATTTGGATATAAGATCCTATCATGGTTTTAAGATAAGCACCTTTGGCACTAGCTAAGTAATCATAGACTTTCCATTCCTTGGGCTTAATGTGAATAGCTGGTCTATTTGGTGCAAACTTAACTGCCACAGAACCGTTGTTACCAAATCCCGTAACAATGCCAATGTCGCCATTACTATAATTTTCACCATTTGCGGTAACGACAACCTGAGTACCGATCTTAAGCTCGATTTTGTCAGAAACTGGCTTTTCAGAATCACTGATTTTTCCTTCTGATTCACTGATGAAAGTATGTACTGGCTCTTTGATTTGACTCAATTTTTCTCGATTGATTTTCTCCGCCGTTACATTTTTACTAGTTAACGTAATAGCTTGATCTATTTCGTTTGTAGCAGCGTTTTTATTAAAGTATTCAATACCACTGGCATCCCCTACACGAATCTTGTTTAAAGCGTTAATAAAATCCGGATTATCTTGACGTACAATGTCGCTGAAAATTACAGGCTTAAAGTGCCAACTAGCCCATTCATCAGAATTAAATGCATATTCTTTTCCGCCAGCAAAGTACGGTCGTTCATAGTCTGTACTTACAATTGGGGCAATTGATAAAAGTCACCTACAACAATAAGTTGGATAGGTTTGTTATTTTCTCTTACTGCTAATCTAAGGCATTCACTAAGCCACTTAAATACATCTGCTCTCACCATAGAAATTTCATCTAAGATTACTCTATGAGTATCCTTAAGAGGTTCTGGCATTGTAGTAGGGTGGTCATTGATCGTATCTGTACTTAATCTTAAATTCAGCAAGCGGTGAATAGTTGTGCCACCTATATTAACGGCAGCTCGTCCTGTAGGTGCGCAGACTCTAGTATGTGCGTCGTTAAACTTATGAATAATGTATTTTAGTAAAAAGCTCTTGCCTGTGCCAGCAGCGCCAGTTAAAAAGACATTTTCGCCTTTTTCAATTAATTCAATTGCCTTTTGCTGCTCAGAATTTAACTTAACTTTTGACCAGTCAATCACTTCTTGACTTTCTGATAAAGCACTTCTTAGTTGTTTGTTAACAACTTTATTAGCCTTTTTAAGTTTACGTTTTTTCTTAGTAGTCTTATATAAGCTGGTTAAATATGCAATGGCTTTATTTTTAGAACGATAACCATAACCATTACAATTATCAACTACTTTATTTGAGTGATCGACAATAATGTAGCGATCACCTTTTTTTATTTTGACTTTAGCCAAAGCTAAATCTTCAAGTTCATATTTTTTAGTAATATTAGCTAAGTGTATTGGTTTTTGTCTAGCAGTAACTTTTTGCGAATGGATAACTTGTTTTACCTCTATTATGGCTCCATTTTTCCATTCCTTTACAGCTGAATCGACATTATCTTTAATCAATTCAGCGTTTTTAGGCTTATAGTCAAAATTAGCTTGAAGAAATTTTAAAGCCCTTTCTCGTGTTTTATATCCCCATCCATTGCAATTTTCAATAATCTCACCATTTTTACCATTCACAATAACGAAACGTCCATTATGTTCAACAATTTCTGCATCAACAGCGTTGTTATGAGTTAACTTCTTAATTGGTGTTTCCTGAACAGCCGTTAATGTCCCTCCATAATCTTTTCAAGCGATTTCTTTTTTAGTACTAAAAAAAGAAAAAATACAATCTTAGTGTAGTTTATTTAAGTAGGTAGTATCTATATTTTTATCATATTTACACATGTATTTGCACATGCAATTAAAAATGCAATTTTAATTTGAATTGCAATTGCATGTGTAACTAATTATAATAAATAATATAAGCATTTTTCAATGAAGGAGAAAATAATGGAAGTCATCACTTTTGCGACGATTAAGGGTGGAATAGGTAAGACAACCCTCTCATATAATTACGGCGAGTATTTAGCTAGTAAAGGGCATAAAGTTCTGCTCATGGATTTAGACCAACAAAGTTCGTTAAGTAGAACTTACGGTATTACAGATCAAGAAGGTACTGTAGAAGAAATTTTTAACGTTTACAATGACGATGAAGATCGCAAAGAAGTTAAGATACATCATGTAAATAAGAATGTCGATTTAATTTCTGGTACAACAAGATTAGATAAAGTGCAAAGCCGCCTAGAAACGCATAATAATAAAAACTTAATTCTGTTTATGTGGCTTCATCAACACTATGACGATATTGTTGCTAATTATGATTATATGATTATTGACTGTCACCCAGATATTGGTATTGCAACTAAAAATGCAATTGCTGTTTCTGATGCTGTCCTAAGTCCAGTAACTCCTTCGAAATTTAGTTATGATTCAATCACTGAATTAGAAACACGAATGAAGGAATTGAAAAAGGAAACTGTAGATGTTATGTCAGGTAACACCTTGATAAGAGCTAAGGTGTATTATATTGCAAATATGATTAAGCATAATACAGGAATTAGTAAGGACTTCTTAAAGAGTATTAAAGAAGATAAGGAAGTTGAATGGATAGCAGAAATACCTGAACGTGAAATTTTTAATCGCTCAACATACTATCAGATACCTATTTGCGAGATGGAACAAATAGCAAACACACCATTATCTGAAATTCCAGATGACTATAAGAACAACAAAGATTTCATGAAGATGCGCAATTATTTTGCTAGTCAAAATCCAAAAAATTATAAGCAAATTGACGATATCTTTGATACGATTACAAAATATGTATAATTGCACATGCAAATACACATAGAAATGCAATTGCAATTATGTGTGTAAAATAATAGTATGAGAATAACATAAGGAGGACAAAATGGCTTTTCCAGAAAATTTCCCTAAATCAAGTGCATTTACTCGTGATGCAAAAATTCAACAATCAATCGAAGAAAATGAGAAAAAAGACCGTTTAGAACAAGAGAAAGAATCTACAAATGATTTAGTAAGTTCGGTTCCACGGAAAAAACGTAAAAAGGAAAAAAAGACATATATGACAATTTATGTTAGTCCAAGTGATAAGCGTATTTTAAAAAAGGCTAGTCAAGAATATGGGTATAATTCAATTAGTGAGTTAATCAGAGCTTGGGCAACCGCACTTGAGCAAGATTTGAAGAAATAATTTTGTTTAGTTTAGTCGCTTTGTATTTTTGTGAATATAGAAAAAAATCTTTTCTCAAAATAATAAGCTTAATGAATGAAAAAATATTGAAAGGTAGGAATCCATGGAATCGAGAGAAATAATAAATAGTGAGGATGGTTTGATCCCAATTAGCGGTAATAATGATTTTGAGAATAAATTTTTTCAGATTTTATTCGATGAAGCGAAAAGAACTCTTAAATCAGAGATAGAAATTCCAGGTAAAAAATCAAACAGCTAATTGACTATCATGATGACGTACCAAATATTAATTATGTGGATCAAATTACAGCGGCATTAAATAAACCTCAAAGTATTAAGGGTAAAAATAGAAAGGGAGAGATATTTAAAGAATGGTTTCTCCCATTTCAAAAGATTCGAATTTATGAAAATGACTTAACTATTCGTTTCTATTTTTAGTGATCCTTGTATATAGTAATTATCCCAATATTGTTGGGTAATGAATATCTTACATACGAGATGCATCTGTTTAAAAGTAAGCGTCTAAAAACCAAGTACCTATCTTAACTACAATTTCTGTCATATACTGA
>ENA-ORUR01000294-ORUR01000294.1-human-gut-metagenome-genome-assembly--contig:-NODE-294-length-30676-cov-42.4776_pt1 | contig 30676 bp, 38 predicted proteins | sample MGYA00242086_ERZ509223 | MGnify/ENA primary metagenome ERZ509223 (study PRJEB26280, sample SAMEA2338820) | human gut metagenome | biome: human gut; feature: human-associated habitat; material: faeces... | reverse complement strand
ATAACTCCATTTCCCGAGCCTGCTAATTGCCACTGCATATTGTTACTATAATCAAAAGAACCACCTAAAATAGCGTTTCCTTTACGAATGTCCCAAGGCAATTGAATCGTGCCCGCCACCGCAGCAGCTAGGTCTAATTTAACGGTTCCCGTGCCGAAGATTAACCATTGACCGTTGCCAAAATCAGTCTTAGAAACGATCAGGCTGTTGCCATCATTGGACTTTGAAATCCCATTGCCAAAGACCAGACCAGTGGTTCCTTTGGTAGTGGTAACCCGAGGAACAGCATTAATGGCACTTAAAATGTCGTCCATCGCTTGACCAGCCAACTTGTTAGCGGTCAAGGTGCCGTTGACATCAATATCACCGAACGTTTGCTTGCCCGTCCACGTGTTATCCATACCTAGCCGAGCAACGGCGTTCTTGTTGACCAGATCAATATAGGAATCAATCTGTCCCGACAGTGCATGAGCGGCGTCTTGAGCAGCCTTAGCCATGACGTTAGCGTCCTCCACTCGTTGCGACATTTCTTGAATGATATCGTCAACACTCTTCAGGTACATCGTGGATTCTGATGCACTGATTAGCAATGCATTCCGGACCACTGTCATAGTAATACCAATGGAACTAACCACCTTACCATTTTCATCCCGCACTCTTAAGAACGCACTCTCGTAATCACCAGCGGCTTGATAGAACTGCTTAGGTACATCAATGCGAACTAAACCTTGCCGATCGTTAATCACCACTGCGGTATTAGTTTGCTTGACAATTCCTTCACTATCACGGCCTTCCAAGTCCACTGAACCGCCCTTTAATGGACGTGGACGATCACCTTGTCCTAACAATTGAATGTAGACATCCCTTTGGTTGTCACCCTGTCGACCATTGAGAGGATCAACAGCCACAGTTTGATCAACAGGTAAGACAGTTTGAAGTTGGGCATATGATTGTCCGTTAATTACAACGTTATTAGCACTCAATGTCTCTCCTCCTTTACATCATCATTTGATTTACTAATTGTTCAAAATACTTAAAATCATGGTTCAAAATATTTAGCATATCGCTTATCCGTAAAGTCTGAACCTGTTTAGGATTAATTAGCGCATTGTTATCCAACTCATTACCGTTCTCATCCAGATACGTCGTGCCTGACGAGGCATCATTAACCAAGTCGATTAGCATGGTCATGGTATCAACGAAGTACAGGTAACAAGTCCGGTTAAACATTTTCGGTTCTTGTTTTCGCCAACTAATTTCATCATCACTGTTTTGCAGTGCCTGCAAGATTTTCGCCACGTTATCGTTGAAGTTTTTAATGACATCATCAGTCATATCTAATTGAATCAGACTAATCTGCTGCGGCACTGGTGGTACAACATCATGATGGTCATCATCGTGATGGTGATTGCCACTGTCATGGTGAGCGTTATCATCATTCACGGATTGACTATCAAAAAACACTTGGAAAAAGCGCTGTGCCATCAATCGCTGTGTTTCAGCGGTCGGGTGAACAGTACCATCACCAAGTGTTTGTTTGTGATTTGCTTCTGTAACAATCGGATTGTCTCGCCAATCGACATATTTTAAGCCATTCAATCGAGCAATCCGAGTAATCATATCGTCAATATCGTTTTGACTAAAGCCCATTGAGTTATTTTGACTAAGCGAACCGTTACCGTCTTCCCAACTCTGCAATGGAGTAACAAGAAAGATTTGCGTATCTGCATTATCGGCTTTGATCTTATCAATTCCCGATTGCAACGCTGACTGCATGTTGCCAATCGTTTCATGTGGAAAACGATAATCATTTACCCCCATATCAATTAAAGCATAATCAAAGTCTTTGAAATTAACTCGGTTGACTTGACCGCTAATTCCGTTGCTATCCCCAAAGGCAACCCCGCCAATGGAGAGGTTCATATATTCAAGATGAGCCAATTGAGCTAAGGTCTGGGCAATGATGGGTGGCCCATTCTTGCGCCCGTCATAGCCGAAGGTGACTGAATCACCAATAATTGCAATTTTTTTCATTCTTTACCCCTCATATATCCAATGACAATTAATCTGGAAGTTAGCATTATTCAACGTTTTAGATCCAGAAAAGAAATTAATTTCACCCGGCTTACCGGCAAAAAAAGATACAATGTCGCCATAAGCGGATAAAGTCGTACCACCAGAGAATGACATTTTAGTAGCATTTTCAAAACCCATGCGGGGTATTCGCACTTTTGAGTTAAAACGCCCGCCAACAATTGTGGTGGTAAGCCAGCCAGTGACTTCCACCCGATGAAGGTTTCCTAAGGTAATGACTCGGTATCTAACCGGATTGTTTGAAGCTTGAACAGTTCCATCTAGTAGTGAAACACCAACGGTAGACCATTCAGAAACTTGGGGGCGTAAAATTTCAGACTCTTTTGCATAACCGGATAGGTCAACATCAGTTCCGTCTTTACCCTTAAGACTGTTTAAGAAATCTGTTTCAGTACCCGTATGCCCGTTGTCTAACCAGATTTGATAAGTGCTCTTACCATCAATCCCATCTCGTCCGGGTTGGCCGTCTTTCCCATCTTTACCGGGAGCACCGTCCTTACCAGGCTGTCCATCTTTTCCAGCAGGACCAGGCTTCAATTCAATGTTTTTCAGATCATCTTGCGTCGCTAAATCTGGTTTACCCGTAATGTTTTGCCAAGCCATTGTAATCGGCAACTCATTTTTTAAAGCATACTTACTAAAATCTGGCAAGTCGGACTTCTTAGCGTAATCAATCAAACTAGACACCGTTGCATAACTACTAAGATCGGGCATAGTTGGTAGATCTGACTTCTTAGCATAATCAGCTAACTCGGTTTCTTTGACCAATCCCGATACACTTGGTATATCCTTCAACTTAGCATAACCATCTAGTGATGGTATATCAGAAGTGAGCGCTAGGTTTGGCTTGTCTGTGATATGGCTCCAACTCATCGACTTAGGTAGTTCATCTTGTTTTACATACCCGGTTAAGTCAATGTTCACATTGCCCTGATCATCAGGCTCGATATTGTTGACAGACTTAACGTTTGAAGCATTTTGCTCTTGTTCCACTGTCCAGTACTTTTGATCAGATTCTTCTTTTGTGTAGACATTCTGCAAAGCCTTAGTGTTAGCGTCTGCTGTTGATTGTGCCTGTTCTGCTTTGCTTGTTGCACTGTCAGCAGTCGCTTTTACATTATCTAGGTCAGACTGTTTAGCCAATCCATCAATGCTTGGAATTGGAGGTTTATCTTCGATATCAGACCATTTAACCGTTGGGACGGATAATTTATCAAGTCGTGCTTCCAACTCACTAGACGTGACAAGAGACGGCTTATTTTGAATGTCATTCCAATCAATCGACAGAGCAGATTTAACTTTATCTTTGAGAAAATCATTCCACAAAACTTCAACATCGTCAGCATGCCAAACAATGCCCCAAGGCGTAAAGTAAATCTTCACTGTGCGCCCGTTATCAGGAGAACATGCTTTGACAGGAACATGGCTCTCTGGATCTTCATAATCGACCAAGGTCATTGGTCTAATCATTTCTTCCGTCATGATTGAATTCCTCCTGTTAATACTTTGACTTTCTCCATATCACTTGCCGTTACGGTTGTAATTCCTTGGAAATGATCTTCATAACGAGCACCACTAGTAGCTGTTTGAACACTTGAAGAGATTCCAACCATTTGCTGGTTGATATTTCTGAATTGCTTCCGTATAGCTTCATTAATGTCATTCATCGCTTTACCTGTGTTGTTAAAGTTAATTGTTGCATCGTTATTCTGGTTGTAATCATTGATAGTTACACTGAAAACAATCATATCGGTATCAACGTTCAACTCAGGGTCATACGTGTGAATGCTATCGCCAAGCTGGTATGGGCATTTCCCTTTATGAGTCCATGTCATGGTGGCGGCAGGATCAACTTGCAAATGTGATTGTAAGTATTGAGTTGCTTGATTCTGGTCGTAAATCGTGTCGAGCGTTTGATCTTCTCCAACATGTTCATCGTAAAGATCAATTGATTGTTGATCTTTAAATTGAAAGTTGAGTTGATAAAACTCTTCTGTCGAACTTGATGTACTACCAGCCGAACCACCACCATTCATAATGGAAGCCATTTGATCATTACGTCCAATCCATGATGGTGGGTAATTACCAACCGGAATTTCTTTACAGCTTTCGCCTTCCTGCGGTTCATAAATAATCGTATTGGCGTCTAAGAATAAGCAAACGTGATATGGTGAACTAAGCGAACCATAAAACCCAACGTCCCCTGTCTGCGCAGAGCCTACTTGATGGAATGAACCAACCTGCGTGTAGGTAGTCCAACCAATATCAACCCCCATTTTGGCATAACAGAAGTGCACGAAACCAGCGCAATCAGAACCTGCTTCGGTTCGTCCACCTAAGATATAAGGGCGGCCTAACCATGAACGAGCATAGCTAATTAGTCCCTGAGCGTCTTGAGAAACCGGACCACTACTATCAGAAGTAGTAGTTGTTTTCTCCATCTTCCCAGCTTTTACATTGACCACATTGACCAAGTCAGCCGTTGACTGCTGAATATCTACATTAGGCGAATCGTAAAGGTATCTGAACGTTTCGCCCGTTTGATGAGTTAATGAGTTCAGGTCATAAATTTTTAGGACGTTCCCGTCAGGAATCCAGTAACCACCGCAACCAGCTAGGTTAGATGTTAGAAAGTCTAAACAACTACCGCTTGCCTTTTCGGTTAGAGCAGTAAAACTTCCGTGAAGTTCATAACTAATTCCTTGATTGTTCTTGTCAAAGAATTGGTGCATAACCGTGTCTAGCGTGTAGGTTGGGTCTGCTGGAGCTGGTTTAATAACCGTACCAGGCTGTTTATTATCATCACTATCATCACTTGATGAACTATCACTAGACGAGTTATCCGACTTATCATCATCGGCAACCCGTAGATTTTTGAGTTTATCAATTAAAGCGTTAGTAGCGGTGATCTTCTTAGTCGCAACCCCTTGCTCATTGGTAACTGGTTCGATGTCCTTAATCTTATAGGCTTGTCCCATAAATAGCACTTCGGCTTGAACTTGAGCCAAATTAAAAACGTACTCAAAACCGTTCACATATCGCATCGTAAATTCGACTTGATAGGTTGAACTCAGCTCAAAAGTACGTTGCCAAGTGTTATAAAGATCAGCAAAATTGACTCGCTCTTCGGCTTTACCATCATGGCTTTTAATAACTGCTACATCAATCATGACTGCCACCATAAAGGAAAATCAAACGTGATTTTACCTTGAAAGCCACTCACCACAAATTCATTAGGACCCTTAGCAAGGGTAATGATTTTATGGTTGGTGTTAATGCCATCATGATTGCCATTCAGCATTGGGTTAACATCGACCAATGACCAAGTACCAGACCAGCCACCTTTGCGAGTGACTTCATCGCCTGTAGTCTTATTTTTGATTGACATATCCCCATTGGCTGAACCTTCGAGGGTTATCGTTAAAGGTTTGCCACGTCTTTCTGGATCAATCATGACTTCGGAGGTGTTTTGAACCGTGAATTGATTAGTTGTGAAAACATATTGTGGACGGTTGATAGGCTGGTTATTACCAAACCCTTCAACCATATTATCAAAGTCAGCCGTTGTGCCCACACTACGACTAAGACCATAAAGGTCAGTCAACGTGACCTGACAAGTCCACCCTCTTTCACTAGTAAAGGTTGGGGCTGCTAATTTAGCCCGCACCTTATACATACGTTGAGGAAAATCTGCCCAACAAATCCAATAGGCTTCACGACTATCAATAAACTTTTGCAAGGCGTCAAACGCAAGAAAAGCGTCAGCTTCATTCATGCCGTAGAAGTGAATCGACATGGTAATTTCACGAGTGTTATAACTCGTTGAATTTAGTTTCTGCCCATCTTGCAGACCGAGTTTTTCAAGATTATCTTCCTGTTGAACTGGTGCTGGGCTATGCAAATAGCACAACACATCTTTCAAGTCAGGCTGATCATAAATTGAATGCCACTCTTTACCATCTTCCGAGATTGAGAACTCAATTGGTTCAAAATCTACGTAAGGTGTTGGATCATCATGAGGACCCAAAAAGGGGTAAAGATGTGGTTTAACTTTCTTTGTTGAAAATACTTGCACTATTCTTCACTCCTTTCTAGTTATAAGCGTTACGCCAATTATGAGCATTCCGTTTGTTAACGGCATTAGTGACTTCATCGACAACCAATTGTGGTTGCATATCAATGTTATTGACTGCCTTAACCACTTCATGAAGCAATGCAACAACTTGCCCGTTGAATTGACCATCGTTCTCATTAGAACGTAATTCGGGGTGGTGTGCTTCCATCGTTTGCCATGCTTGTTTCATCAGCGGTAAAGCATTGTTGTTGTACGGGTTAATAATGTACTCGTCTTGTTCTGGGTTGTCGCCAACCGTAACATTCTGCAAACCACGAACTCGACCACCAAACGCAAACCGCCGTGAACCTTGTGGGCCAGAGTGAAGCCATTCCATCTTACGGTGGCCCCAAATAGTCGTCCAACCAATGGAATTAGCATAATCACTATTGTTAAAGAAGGCGATTAATTGGTGGAACCCTTTCATGATGTTATGAAATTTTGGCATAGCATAGGAATTAAATGTCGGTACTGTATATTGCAACAGCCCACGAGCTTCATTACCGCCCGAATTTTGGTCATGGATTTCTTGCATACGATCTTCACGACCGCCAGATTCGTTCTGGATAACCTGCTTTAAGTTAGATACAAACCCATCATTGATATGGGCTTTCATCTTTCTAGCAGCCGAACGAATAACGGGCCCCCAGTCACCGTTTTTAGGTTCTTGAACAATGGCTAACAAGTCTTTCAACACGTTAGCAATCCCACGACTAAACGCAATTGCTGACGCTTTACCAAACGTTGGAATAATATTCTTTGAAGAATTCCAATCAGTTAATTTAAGGATTAAATCCTTTGAAGCACTAATAGGGTTCTTGTCGAATGCGTCAGCAATCTTATCCATTTCATCATCAGATAACGTCCCGTTAGCATAATGCGGAATTCGCTTTCGTGATAAAATTTCGTGCGACTTCTCGCCCGGAATAACTTGTGAACCTGGTTCTAGCCAGACATGCCGATTAATTCCAGCAAATAGTTGCCAGCCCCGTGATGGTTGCCAAACCAGTTCTTGCTTATGCGGACCATCACCATCATTGATAACCGCCATACCACCAGGGTGGGCCGAATAAGCGGAACCTGCGCTGTGCATAGAAGTACCAGAAGCATAGCTGATTGAACTAAGTTTCTTGTCACCGCCAAAGTCGCCAATGACCTTGTTAATGCCAGAAATACCCTTGTTCAATCGGCTAACAATATCCTTCATAGCACTTCCAGCAATACCAGGAAGTTTATTAAAACCAGACTTGAAAGCTGATACTAAATCATCAAGCCAGTTATCCCATGAACGTTTGAAACCACGCTCAAAATCGTGCCCCGTATCATCAATATCATCAAGCTTGCTACTGATAGTTCGGTTAGCTTTATTCAAACCTTTCTTGGCTTGGCTTGAAAGGTTCTTCCAAGTATCGCCCCAATAACGTTTAAAGTCTTTACTAAATGATTTAAGGGCTTCTTCAACCACTTTCATCATCGAACCAAACTCTTTAATGAAGCCATGTTTACCTACAGCCTTATCAGCTTCAGCCATTTGTTGACCAAGCACTTTACCAAAGTTGTACTTCTTCAAATCCTTAGATAAGGTCTTAATGTCGCTATCAACTTTTGACAAACCAGTCTTTCTATTAGCTAGTTTGCCAATTGTCTTTTCAAAGCTAGTGAATTCCTTCGTCGCTTGTTTCAGCGGTTTAGTTAATTGTTTGAAGTCCTTAACCATTCCACCAAACCAAGTGTCGAGCTTCTTTACTTCATCAGCAAGTTTTGACTTCTTGATTGACTTAGCCAATTTCTCAAAATATGTGCCTACTTTCGTATGCTTCATATCCTTGTTGAGCTTGTCTAAATCCTTGATAAATTCGCCCAAGCCATGTTTACCAGTCAGTGACTTAATGGAACTAGCCATTGTTTTAGTTGACTTGCTAAACGTTTTGAACATTTTAGCCAGTTTCTCTAACGGCTTGGCAGACTTAGCCATATCCTTAACGAAACTCTTCAAGCCTTTGTTCATCTTGTTTAGAGCCTTAGTAGGATCATTATGTTTGACTGTTTGCTTTAACGTCTTCAATGTTCGTGTGTAACTCAATACAGCACGGTTCATTTCTTTAATGTTGGCAATATCAGTCTTAGAATAATGGTTACCACCGAGCGACTTAATTTCTTTGGAAGACGGTTTCTTAGCTTTAGAACTATGGGAAGAACTAGATTTAGAACTAGAACTAGTTGGATCTTCGTTCCACCAATCTTTAATGCTCTTCCAAGTATCCTTTGCCCATTTGCCAACTTTACTCATAGCCTTAGAAAAGCCATCTAAAATGCCTTTGAAAGTGATCCGTCCATGAAAAATATCACGAATAAAGTTAAAACCTTTATGAGCAGCTTTTCCAAGCCAACCCCCTAGAAAGTTACCAATCATGCTACCAAGCATGGCACCTTCAGGGCTACCAAAATAAGCACCAATTCCGCCACCGATTAAACCACCAGCACCTTTACCCAGCATCTTCCAGCGATCGCCTTTAAATGATGGGGTTAGTCCACGAGCTAAATCAATAGCACTGAGGCCAATAGAGATACCAGCACCAAGTTTTCCAGCCATGCCTTTACCCAATGCACCAAGTTTTGTGCCATTTAGTTTTGACATACCTTGTGAAAATAAAGCACCAGCCCTCGAGCCTGCTTTTACCCAAGATTCAGGAATAATGTAACGTGTTGCAAAGTTTTTGACCGCACCACCAGCACGAATAAAGGCAGAAGCAAATTTTGAACCAACTAGTTTCCCTCTTGCAACAAACTTGCTCTCTGAAATAACCGAAACTATATCGCCAAGAGCACCTTTACCCTTTGACAATCCACTAATGAGTTTTGCAAAGCCTGGCTTGAAAACTTTAGAAATACCAGAAAGCATTTTACTTCCGAGCATTCCTCCTATATCCAAAAACTTACTAGGTAGAAACAAACCAGCGACTACTCGTCCGAGCCCTTTAGACTTGCTAAGAAAAGACTTTAAGAAATTCATTCCTGCTTTTCCACCGTCTTTAGTAGCTTCTTGCTCAAGAACTCCTGATGGGCCAACGGTCTTGCTCATCTTGTGGGTACCGACCATGTCACTAATGGTATTAAGTGCTTTACTATCGCCATCATAATTTGCATTAGCAGCGCTCATAACTGCAGTAATTTTTGTTGCAGAAAGACCAGCAATATCTTTAAGGCTTGAATACATATCATGGAGTGATGAAGCGACTTTAGATAGTTTTGATACTACAAAATAAGTTGCCAGTGCACGTCCGACAATGTTCAAAGCTGTTTTATGCTTAGAAATTTCGGTAAGCGAATTAGCAATGCCTTCTAAACCACTACCACTAGTTCCACTAACAACTTTCAACATATCGCTAATAGCATCAAACACACCTTTGCCAACACTCATCGCAATACTTCCAAGAGCTTTAATGGTTTTAACGATACTTTCAGCATTGTTAGCTGTCCATTTAGACACCGCTTGAACCATGCGAGTTAAACCATTAACCACGTTATCCAGCATTTTAGATACTGAGCCATTTCCGAAAGCATCGGCTAAGGCTTTCATCACTGAGCCAACACCATTATTGACAGCTTTACCAAGTTCCTCAAACTCTTTTGTGGTGTTCTTATCCTTAATCCATTCAGAAACTTGTTTAACAACAGGATTAACAGCATTGGTTGTTGGAGCCATTGCTTCACCCATTAGTTGCTTCCACTTAGCAGAAATTTGACGGAACATACCAGGCAAAGTTCCCATTAGGTTTTCAGAAGCCTTCTTGTAGTGGTCGCCTAACTGGTTGAATACCGTTTCTGCATCTTTGGCACTGATTTTACCTGCTGAAATATCTTTTCGAAGTTCTGACATTGTTAAGTGGGAGTTATGTTGGACTTTACGTTCATACTTCAAAAGAGCTTCCCCAAACATTGGGAAAGCATCTGTAATCTGATTCATATCACCAAGTTGTAGCTTTGAGCTAGAAAGCATATGAGTAAAGTCCATGCCGACTTGTTTCAGGCGGTCACTAGACAAGCCAATAGCATCACCCATCGTCAAGAATGACTTGGTTAGTTTCATGGTTTCCGGTTGATTATCGAAAACATGGTAGAACTGTTGAGCTAATTCGTTAGTAACGTCAACACCCCAGCCAAGTTTGTTTGATAAATCAACAATGGAATTAGACATCGACTTAGCTTTCTTTGAACTACCCGTCAATGTGTCCCAAGTGGCGTTCATTTGTTGCATGGTCATATTGAACTGAATACCAGCACGCATGGCACCAACAATTCCATTTTTAATACCGCCCATTGCCATACTAAAACCGTTGGAAATTGAAGTACCAATTGCCGTACCAGCAATAATTGTTCGCAACCTAGTAAATGAATGCCCTGTACTTTCAACATTTCGTTTCAAGCCATTTAACTTCTGATTTGCGCTTGTGGTATTAACCGTTGGTTTAACAGTTGGCTTCTCATGTTTTAAAGCATTAACATTTCGCCTGAACTGGCTAACCTTTTCGTTACCTTCATTAGTGTCAGCTTTAACTTTAACGTCCTTACTCTTGATATTCTTGATTGAATTTTCAAGTTTCTTTGATGCTTCGGAAGCTTCGGAAAGAGAAGCCTTAGTGCTATTCAAAGCGGACTTAAACGTTGTCTGTTCTGTTGACCCAGAATTGAACTTCATACCTAATTGGTTGAGCTTTTGCTCCAAATTAGACATGCTCTGGTTCATCTTGGCAAGTGGACTAGTGACTTCATCAATCGCTTTAACTACGATTTTCTTTTCAACAATAATTCCGCCATCACTCATGAGCTTCTCCCTCCTTTCTTATCTGGCATGAAAATGTCCATAAACCGTTGTTGCTGTTTGTGTTTGTTGGTGATTTTATGTTGTAACTCTTTATCAGTGATTGACCGAATGAATTGTAACCTATCATTTAAGGTCTGCTTGTTCTGATCATCATCATATTTGTCTAGGTCAACCATTACCGTTGGTAACAACGTTGAACCTAAAGCAAACCGCATATCTGATAGCAAGTTATAGCTGCGTTTGTAACCACCAGCAACAATTGTTTCAAACTCTCTTGGACTCATAGAATACAATTCATCAAGTGTTGTTTTACCGACCACTTCGTTAATCAAGCGTAAGCGGTCAAACATTGACTCGTGAAAGTCAGCTATTACTTGCCTAACTGTTCGAGGAACTTCTTCGTTAGATCGTATTGTTTCTTGGCTAGAGCTACCCCGTTCCGTGCTTCTTGTAGACTCTTCTTGCTTTCCTTGCTGTTGTCGTTGGATTCTTCCATGACTTCTAAGGCGGCTTTTGAGGTCGTGATATTTTCGTGAAGAGTATGAAGTAAGTGATTGATCTTCAGCTTTAAAAAACCTACGTTTTGAATCTCCTTGTAGACATTCCCATAGGGATCCTTTTCGTCCCAAACGCCCATTTCAGCAAGTGCTTGTTCAATTACTGAACGAGTAGGACGCTTGTTACCAACCACTGCTGACTGATAGAAAGTAATGATTGCATCAGGGTCTTGATCAACCAATCCAGCGACCAATTGGCTAAACCCATCAGCCTGAGCAGTATCCTTGTTCTTAGTCTTTTCGATTAAACGATTGTAGAAATTGTAATCGAGCTTTGTTTCGTATTCATGACCATTAATGGTTAAAGATTGCATATATATACCTCCATATTGCCCGCCCTTGCGTACTGTTTATTTCATAGGCGAGTCATAAGTTTTAAGCATTTGCTTCTGTTACTGTGACGTTAATTTCTTTGGTAGCACCGCCATCATTAGACTTCCAAACTACCTTAGTTTGACCAGCTTTCAACAATTGCAAATCAGCAACTAATGAATTTGCTTCAGGAGTTACCGATACAATGGTTGGGTCTTGTGATGTAGCAGTGATATTGCCATTGGTAACATTGTCAGGCTTAATATTGCTGATCGTTACCTTAACCTCGTCACCAACTTTGCCGTTAACGTCCCCATGATCAAGGTCGAAGCCTTGCATTAATACAGGGCTTACTGGTGCGGTTGTACCACTGTGGTCTGGATTAGTGAGTGCTCGCCGTGTCACTACCAGCAGTGAACTTTTGGTCCATTGGAACAGTACCAGAAGCATCACCAGCCTTAGAATCATCAGTAGAAGTAGATACAAGGTCACCGTTTTCACCAGCGCCAATTTGACCTGGCTTAGTGAAGTTGTAGTACTTAGCAACTGCGGTGAACATACCTTCATCAAAATCTTCAGCGCTTAAAGTGAATGGGTTACCGTTATCATCGTACCGGCGAGTTTCACCAGTAACTTCAAAGGTAACGTTCTGCGCAATAGCAGTGTTAAGGGCTTCCGTTTCAGGTAATGCTGAAATCTTAACCAGAGCATATTCAGCGTCAACAACCCACTTGCCACTAGCATTTTTACGAAGAGTATTCCAATCGACACGCCATAATGGCATAGTCCAACCATTTTGCCAAACCATATAAAGATCACGAGCAACATCTGTCTTGAAGCCATCACCCTTAGTCATAACAACGTTGACAACCCGTTGTTGGTTCTTTGAACCAGTGTCCTTGATGTTGAATTGCTTAGTTGGTGTTGAACCAAGTGTTGCGGTGTTAGTACCAGAAGTTGCCCCTTGCGTTCCTAAAACATGGCAAGGATTAGTTAATGGCTCTTTAGGGTTCTTGTAGTAATACATAACCTTGTCAGAAGAACGAGCTTCGACAATTGGTTTTTGAGAATTATCACTTTCTAATACTGTCATTAGTTAATTCATTCCTTTCTTTAAACTAAAAAACACGGCTATAAAACCGTGTCTTCAATAACGTTGTAAGTTACTCGAATAATTTGTCGATTTAAAATCTGGTTGGTTGAACTATCCACCATTGAAGATAGTTGTGGTTTACCTACTAGCCCCACAGAATAGCCGTCTATGCTGACTTGTTGGCATAACTGCATAATCTTATAGGCATTGGTTAAACTCCTCACGAGCTTATCTTGAGCGTCCACCACATCAATCTGAAATGGATAACTGTATTCAGTTGCATTTTTAAATTGATCTGTAGAACTGCCATTCAATAATTGCACTCGACATACTGGCATTTTCTTTGGTACGTCTTGGGACGCTGAAAATGCTGGTATACCTATCTTCTCAATATTTTCAACCAACCATTCATAAATCTTTACGAAAGATGGTTCATCGTTCATTAGCTAAACCCCTTCCGAATTGCTTCATCAATTGCTTGTTCAAATGGCCCATTTAATTGTTTCAGGTTCAAGTGATTGGCTGCATCTTCAAACGGGTGGTGCGCTGGATATTTACGAGTTAACAGACCAAACTCGAACGCTTGCGAGTAGTTATACCCGCCATTAGTAGTAGTCGTATAAATTTCATGACGATTACCTTTGACGTGGTCTTTAAGGTTATCAACCATACGCTGATTATTCCCTTTACGATCAAATGCTGGCGTACCAGGGTGATAACTAGGCTGGCGGTACTGACGCTCACGCATTAAATCTAATACTTCGCCTTTAGCACGTTCTGCCATCTTGTTAGTAGCTCGTTCCCCATTAACCGAAGCAAGAGCTGTCATGTTCCGCAACCTACGACCACCAGCACCAAATTCATTCTTATCCAACGTGGCGGAGATTTGAGCCATTACCTGACGCATATCGCTGTCATCATAATCAAGAATAATCTTGGGAATATTATCATTGTTCCAGCTCATTACTATCCACCTCCAAATCATTTGAGAAATAAATATCAGTTCTCGTTGCATGTTTGCGAACTTGAATGACCTTGTACTTCTCTAAATCATCATCACTGACCCCCTGTTTGGGAAAAGCAATTGCATTGGCTTTCTGATTGCCCTGAATACGAGCAACCCAAGTCATATCGAATTGTTTTCCAAACAGGTTATTTTGTACTTGTGCGCCGTTCACTTCGGTAACGTGGGCAATAACATGTTGATAAGTCCAGACTTCGCTATCGTCCAGCGTTCCATGAACAACAGTTTTTGTACATAAAACAATTGGTCTTAATCGGCTTACCATGTCCAGACACCGCCTTTTGAGCCTGTGTTCTGGTTAGCTAAATAACGTTCTAATAACGGAATAAAGGGGTTAAGCTCGTTGTCTTGAAACGACCAACTCGCCCCTTCTTCACTATATGTTTTAGCCCCGTCAGCGTCATTCAGTGATTGAACATAGTGAGCTTCTGTAATTCTGATTACTACCACTTCAAGTTGCGTTGGTAGATCATCTTGACCAACATACAAACAAACCATATCTGACGCTTGCTTGATGAAGTTGCTTAATTGAACATCAAGAGAATTATCTTTAATTCCCTTATCTAATTTAACGGTGGTCAATAACTCGTTGACCTTTGCGTCTTCCATTTAGACCACCTCTTTCTATTTACTTACCTGCTCCGTCGCCCTTAGCGCCTGTGCCAGTAAAACCAACAGTTGCAAGCAGAGCATCGTTATAAATTGCTGTTGCAAGGTATTCAGTAGTTGAAGCCTTGTTGATTTGGTGGTCACCATCGTACCAAGCATAAACTTGTGGTGCCCGCTTTAAGTAAGTCTTCATAGCGCCGGGCTTGACAGCGATAGCGTGTCCCTTAGTCAACTTAGCAGTCCGAACAATTTCCCAACCAAGTAATTCTCCAAAGGCACCATTGATTAAGATGTTGTCGCCTAAGTCAGAAGCTCGTGTCCAGTTGTCGCCAGCGGTCTTACGCAATGATGCAGCATCTTTGTAGGAAACATACAGGACACCTTGTTGAGGGTAAGTTGCGCCTTCAACCGCGTTAGTGGCGTTAGCAAAGGTGTCTTCCAAGTTGTCGATCAGATCGACTTGATCTGGAGTGTTTGCAGTAACATTTAATGGCGCGGTCTTGGCAGTGTTGAGAATGTCATCGTCAACATAAGTAGCCAAAGCCATTGCCATTTGACGTGCCGCTTCTGTCCGAGGGTCGCCGTATGGAATGAATGCCGCTTCATCAGAAATGGAGTAAGCAGATACAATCTTCTTAATTTTAGCCTGTTGGGTTGTGTATTCGAGTGAATCGAAGTTGATTTGTTCTCCTTCACCGTATTCTTTAGCAGAACCAGTGAACTTGTATTTAGGAATTGTAATAGTGTCTCCCGGCTTACCTTCTAATGTGGTATCAACAGGAGCGATTGATTGAAATACGTTTAATTTAGATAATTGTGCGCCGATCATTGGTTCCAGAACTTGTGGATTCAACATGTCGGCAAAATGGGTATAGTTTGTAGGACTTGATGTTGCCATAAATTAATAACTTCCTTTCTTTTAATTCAGTTGATTATTAGCTTCCATGTACTTTTGCATTTCAGCATAGTTCATGTCGGCTAAGTGCTTCTTTGGAGCTTCTGGTTGAGCAGGAGCACCACCTTGTGGAGCCTTCCCAGCAGACGAACGATGTAATTCATTCCGCACTCCTTGGTCAACTAGCTTCTTGAACATGTCAATGTTGGACTTGGTTTCTTCTTCGGTTTCACCCAAGAGCATTTCAGCCCCGCTAGTTGGCAGGTTTTGTTCTGACAGCAAATCTTTAGTGTGAGCGATATGTTCACGACGATCTAAGGCTTGAACACGTTTGGCGTAATCAGCTTCTTTCTGCTTCAACTTATCTTCACGATCTTTGGCTTCTTTTTCAGCAAGTTGTTTAGCAGACATTCCAGCCATTTCTTTTCCTTCATCACGTCCTTCTTGGCGTGCTTGTTCCAACTTCTGCTTTTGCTCGGCTTCCCACTTCTTACGTTCTTCGGCAAGTTGAGCTTTAACGATTGAACCCAGTTCATCACGACTAAAAGACTTTTGAGCTTCTTTTTCTGGTTGTTCATTAGGTTCTTCCTGCTTTTGAACTTCTTCGTTTTTCTTTGGTTGTTCTTGTTCTTCCATGAATAAAACTCCTTTGCGTGTAACGCTCGCCAGCGAAACTCGTTTAACGTCCGGCGACGAAACAAGCCTAATTCTTTAATGACTTTTAGACCGCCAAAGTCAAAATAAAAAGGAGCTTAAGCAAAGCTCCCATCTGATTTATATAATTCAATTTGATTAATGTCTCGTCCTTGTATGTAATACACATATCCATCAACTTCAATTGGTAACATCATCAATTCACCTTTATTAAAAGCTGTCAGATCTTTCAATTGAATAATACAGTTATCAACCGTTGTATAACACGGTTCACTGTCATTGATATTAGCATTGTAAAAAGTAACTTGTGCAACAACTTCAATTTTAGAATTTTCCATAGTATTCCTCTAAAATATTTTAGTAATTTCAAATGACTAAATTCTATTGAAATAGATCTGGATTATCCATCATCTCATCAACCGTTGGTAAATCATCGGTATCGGTTTCTTCAACCCCTTCAATCCAGCATTGACAATTAGGGTGCATTGGTGGCAGATTAATGCCTTCCTCTGCATCGTCCACATCATAGATGTTGCCATCAATGTGTGAGCATTCAGCGCAAGTGTTCGACGCTTCCAAAGACAAGAAACGATACTTGCTTACTCCTCGAGCTTTCAAATCACCAATGGTTGCCCCATTAAGTTCTCGGCAAGTTTGTGTTCTGAATATGGTTCTCGCTCTTGCTAATGAACCACCAGTACCATCTTTGCCATTGAGCACTCGGTCAACATCTTTTACATAATTATGTTTGGCGTCAGTATCCATTGACGCTGTTTTACAAATATCTTTGACCTTAGAAATGGTTTGCTGAATGTTGCGGTTAATATCCGTATGGATTCCATCACGCTGTACTACTGAACGTGATACTGATTTTTGCAACATCACATCATAGTTGTACGGTATCTTATGCAATCGTGGTGTAACTTGGTGTTGAACCACTGTGGCGTGCCTAATCTGCTTCGGTGCTTGACTTCCCATCGTACCTACCATTTTATGAATGTGGGAAGCCACTCTAATCATCGGAGTAGCAATATGAGCTGTAACCACATCACCCATTTTAGGGTGACCCAGTAACAGACCAGAAGCATAGAAATTAGTCAACGGTTGAACATCTCCACCAAACTGGGCTAATTCGTCCAGAGCGTCCTGTATATCAGCTTTTGATGGTTTGCTTGACCAATCAACCTTATCAGCAAGAAAAGCGCTAATTTCGCCCTTAATTTGACGATTAGCAATACGGTACAATCTGCCAATTGCTTTATCCAGATCATTACCAGCACCATAGAATGACTTAATGACTTTACGCTGTTGTTTCTTACTTAGCATTGTTACCACCCTTACGCTGCATTTGAGCAATAAACTCTTCTGGAGTCTGCGGTTGTTGTTGACCAGCTAACTGTTGAGCCTTTGCCTTGGCTTCTACTAAATCGGCAGGGTTAGTGCCTTGTAATGGCGCTTGATTAAAACCATAGGTATCCTGATCAGGGTCTTTTTCCTTTTCATCATCAATTCGTTGTTGCTCAGCATCAGCAGAAATACCAGTAACCGTTGCTAAGAACTCACGTAATGTCTGGTCACTTAGCAGTCCAGTTTGATTAAGCTGGGCTGCCATTTGAACTATGTCCGCATTATTACGTGGCAAGTTCGGGTGGTAATCAGGTTTATAGTTGTTCATAAGACTCGGGTCACTGATTGCTCGGTTGTGTTGCCAATAATTACCTAACAGACGCAAACGACGCATAATTCCCCGAGTGTACAGGCTTTCTTGCATTGACCGCTCTTGATCTTCTCCAAACAACTTATACATCAATGCAACACCACTAGACTGACCACTAAACGCTTCATCGGTCGTATTAGGTGTGTTGGTATCCTTATGAATATCTGTAATGAGCTGGTTAATATAAGTTGACCAACCTTGTTCATTGAGCTGTTTGACCAGATATTGAGCAGACGATGGAACTACCGTTGTTCCGTTGGCATTGTCATGGAACGATGGTTTGAGCCAAATAAACGGGTCTTTGCTACTGATGTTTGGTACCTTAACAGGTTCACCATGCTCATCTAGCAATGGTTCGCCATCAGCTTTCATGACCGTCTTCATATTGTCAGAAAAATCAAAATCCCCATTGATCATTAATTTAGCATTAGCAAAATCTTCTTCGCTGTTTGCCATTTCTGACATCGCTAAATCGTAGGCATCAATTTCATCTAACTTCGATTCCCAATCGCCTGTCTTGTTCTCGTTATTAATGAACTCGGTTAAAGGAACAGCACCGAAACTAGTGTTTTCTTGACCAATCAATTTATAGTTACCGGTTGACGAATTGCTCGTATCAATGGATTTAAAATGATATGTCTTGTTAGCTGTATAAACATCAACATAATATTGTTGCTGATTGTCATAGTTCACAACATAATAACGAACCCCAAACAATGAATGCTGATCAATTGATGTGTCATAAACCACAAAAGCTGTGGCAGGATCAATGGCTCGCATTTTCACATCAGGTACAGGCACGTTACCTTGATCGTCTTCTTGAGCTTCATCAGCATAAAGCAACTCATAAGCTCGACCAGTGACAGACAGATTAGTTTTCATAACCTTTTCGTGATACTGCTCATCGTTGGCTCGATTGAATGGTTTGATTAAATCATCTAGTTCATCGTTCTTATCGTTCCCATCATCACTGTTGTACTTGAATTGAATTGGCTTCCCGAGCATATAGCCCACTCGCATGTTAGTAATGAACTTAGCGAAGCCTGAAGCAATCCGATTGTCAGCTCGGTTCATTTGCTTTTTATCATTGTGCCAATAGTGAATGTCGTTATCGCCTAAATAGTAGCGTTGCAGCTTCGCAATTCGTGGTGCGTCCATTGTGGAATGCTTCTCCACAAACTTCTGTACTACATCGGCAATCATATTGACTTGATTACTATCAAAATAGGCATGGAATACATCGGCTGGCATCACATAGGTTTGGTTTGCTTGTGTGTTCCATCGTTTACCATTCAAAATCGAACGGCTATATAGTTCTTGATTATCTTGTAACATCTAGTCACCTCACAGTCCCAACTCTCGCATACCACGCAAGATACCTTCACGGTCGTTACTTGCTGGGTGGTATGTCTTACGTTCTTTCAAGTGCATGTAGGTAGCGATTGCATATCTAACTGCCATTCTGTTATCGTAAAGGCTCTTTATCCTCTACTTCTAATACTTTGCTTCGTATTAGCTCAGACTATCTTTTGTTAAGGGGAAGATTCATCTTGTGTTCTGCGTTATATCTTGCCGAACACTTTCTTGAACAGAACTTTTTCTTAGAATATTTATTACACGTAAACCTTTTGCCACAGTATAAGCATGTTCTTTCTTCATCGTCTAAATGGTGCTCTCGTCTCCATTTACTTTTACAAGCATTAGAACAAAACCTAGCGTTTGACTGCATCGAAGAAAATTTCCTGCCACATTGTTGACAAACGAAGTGTCTTACTTTGTGTAGCTTATCCTTAGTTCGCTGATACTGCTTTTTATGCCAAGCTCTGCCTTCGCTGGACTTGTGCCATTTTATAGCCTGTGGGAGCGCATTTTCTTCCATGTTTTCCCGTAGTTGCTCTTTACGTGCCACGCTCATATTTTTTGCGTGCAGCATTCTATGCTGATGTATACTCAAACATTCCAAGTTTGAAATATCATTATTATCCGTGTTCCTATCCTTATGGTGGATTTCATATCCGTCAGGAATAGGTCCGTTATACTTTTCCCAAACATAACGATGAAGGTCAATACCAAGTTCAGTATTTCGATAATAATGATGATGTTCTGATTTTGTAAATCTATATCCGTCATAGACAATTGTTTTACTCATAATATCCATTCCTTTCAATGAATATTATACCATCGAGTATCAGCAAGCGTCCATAACTATCCCTTTAACCGCAGGCCTCGTGGATAGGTTATATTCTCTAAACAGAGTTTCACTATCTAGTCGTTGCGCCTGTCTTAACTTTTAAATCAAGACTTCAGTTCTGATTGGCATTTCAGCTTTCCAGATTTTTTCCTGCGTTTATACTCGACTCAATTAGAATCGTTAATCGAGTGTGTCATCATTCTCTTTAACAACTGCATCTTCGTTCTTGTCGTCCCATTGATAGTTATAAATTTCATCTAAGAATTTAACTGGTGCGCTCTTCTTAACAAAAAAGTGACCTGTCTTCATTTGACGAGCCACTAATTCAATCCCGGGCACTACCGACTTCCAACCATACTGAGCGTTAATTCCCTCATGCTTAAAGTGGTCGATATGTTCGGTTCTTGCTGTATCACAATAGAACGGAATATCACGACCATATTTCTTTTGCAGCCGATGAGCGACATCAGTCCAGTATGGTATTTCTTCATATTGCTTGGTGTGTTCCTCTACCAAATACCAATTATCAGCATCATCTAATCCGAACACGACAATGGAGCCATTGTGTTGGTAACCCCAGTCAACGCCAGCAATATATTTCTTGATACCCTTAACTTCGTTATCAGGGATAACCATCTTGCGTTCATCGAAGTCTTTGTAGACAGCGCCTTCGCCTGTTACCCACAAGCCTAGAATTGATCTATCGTAATACATTCCACTAGGAGTGGCGTGCTTCAATGATTGAACATAATCCTTTGGTAAGAATGTGTTGTCATCTAACACGAAGTGGAATGTTTTAATTCTAGCCTTCGGGTCTTTGTTATCAATGTAGTCGGTCTTTAACCAATGTTGAGGGTTATCGGGGTTAGTGTCGCAGATAATTCTAGCGTTTGGCTTTGAACAACGTTGTACTATTTCTTGAAACGCTTCTTGCGTTGCCAAACTCGTTTCATTGACATAAGCGCCGTATGCGGTCAAACCACGAATTGCGCTAGCCCCTCGTATATTACCTGTATATGCCGGAACCACATCAACGCCGAAAATATGATAATGCCCATGTCTATCCGTCTTAGGATTAAATCCAAACGCATTTCTCAATTCTCCAATGACGTTGTTCTGAATAGAGTTAGACGAGTACCCAGCGAGAATGTACATCGGATTCTTATCTTTGTTTTTCTTAGCTTCGATTGATATTCTTTGAAGTTCAGCAAGGAATAAAATGTTATCAATGAAGGTCTTACCAGAACGAACGGCACCGTAATTAATTAGATACTTCCAATCAGAATGTCGGTAGCTCCATAGCACCCATTGTTGTTTAGGCGTCAGAACCTTACTTACTTTGATTGCCATGTTTCTGATCAACCCCCTCTGTTAAAAGATTGATAAAGCTACCAACGGCTTCTGTTACATCTTGACTACCGTTTTCCATGTTCTTAGCTCGTGCTTCACTGATACGAGTATCAGCCTTGATCTTCTTGAGCTGTGCCATTACAACTGGGTCATTAAGTGGATAACGTTTCATAATTTCTTTGGCTGCACTTAGCCTATCCTTTAAAGACGGCTCTCTATTAACTATTTCTTCAGAACCATCATGTTTCATCAACTTTTCAGGTTCCGTTTCTTCTTTTCGGAGAACCCTGGTATAAAATTGCAATACTTCCTTTGCGTCGGCAATTTTATGTGACTCGATTTCGGCCATCTTAGCGTCAATATAGGATTTAACCTTAACATTTCTTAACATTCTGATAGATGCTGCCGCCGCTACACCATCAGATTTAACTTGATAGCCCGCTTTAATATAGGCTTGTGTGGCATTGCCACTCTTAATATATTCATCAGCAAACAGCCGTTGTTTCTGTGTTAATTTCATGGCATTGCACCACACCACCTTTCAATTCATTGCAAAATAAAAAGACGATAGTTGTTACTATCGCCTTAACTATTTATCCTGTTTTCTCGGATCCTTAACTCCCGTAACGGCTTCCATACCCTCAGTAGTTACAATCCACTGTTTACCAAACTTACGAATGGATCCATCAGGAAACTTCTCAGGATTTTGTTGATAAGTTCTTCTAACATAATTTTCAGCGTGTCCCCAAATTTTAGACGCTTCTTTAGCGTCCATTATATTAGGGCTATTTAAGTTTATCCTAGCCATGCGTGAACTGCTCCATAAATAACCCAAGCAACAACACCAACTGCTAAAGCGAGCTTAATACTTTTTCGATACTTCTTTTCTTCTTTACTCATGATAAAATAGGATACGACAAAGCGGGCAAGGCTTCCGCCTTAACCCTTTGTTTCTTGTTTACTTAAGGAAATGCTTGACGACTATTTTGATTGTTTCAGCAATCGGATAAGCAGGTACTGCCCAAGCGGCGAAGGCCGCCCATTTGGTAGCTTCTGTTTTGTTGTCTTGCTTTTCCTTTTTCTTATGCTTTGGCATATCCATATCCCTCCCTTCACTTATTATAATAGTACGATATAGTACATAAATCAAGTGAAATGAAGGATTTTTTTATTTAATTTTCACGTCCCGAGCTTTCATTATTCCATTTTCCCCTAATGCCAATCACGCATTGAACTATTGACGCAACCAATAAGCTAATAACGACAATTCCAATAATCAAGCCGTAGTAAATAATTACAGGGCTAAATACCAGCCACCATGACCAGCTAATCACCTTTGCGAGTTTTGCTCCGGTGAAAATTGCTGTCAGTATGATCGCTAACCATTTCATCGTGTTTATGCTTCCTTTCGTATGTATGTTCAGCATGAACAAGCATTTGATGTTCCTGCCAGCTATTAACCAAGCCATACTGTTTGGTACTACGCATTAGAACATCTCCTTAGTTACTAGCCAAAAATAAATACATCCGCCAATTTCCAATAAAACTAAAAGCACTACAACGATGATCACCTTTCGCTTGCCACCATACAAATTGTGGTTAAGGTAATCCTTGTAGTGCTCTTTTGATAGCTTAATTTGTTTCCCTTGAACTGGATCTAACGTTCCTTTGCTGGTATCTGCTATAAAGGAACCTTTAACCGTCATGGGAATAACTTCGTAACTGTATCGCTCCATACCGTTCAAATAATAGTAGGAGCCAGTAAAACCAGTATCATGATTAATTAGCTTATCCGCATCAATATCTCGATAAAACGAATGTAAGTTAAATTTAGCAGCGTGATAATTATGACCAAAAATCCTTAATTGTTTGGCTTGGGTATTATCTGAGCCTGCATAATCCCACGTCCAGTAAGTTTCTGTATGCGTATTGCCCTTACTATCGCTCACTGTTCGAGTATGCATGGTATATCGTTCTAAGGTTCGTTTAACTGCCATAAAGTGACGTTTAGTCGTCATTTCATGAAACTTTGCCGACTGCTGACCGGCTATTTTAGCATAACTAACCACATTACCTTGCTGGCTTTTAACAATGTAATTAAATCGGTCAGGCTCCGTCGTTTTTAAAGCCGTTCGGTAAAGAATATCATGACCACGTTCATGATTAGCAATCCCAAAGCCAACTGCAATATCCAATACTACCGAAGCAACGATTAAGCCAATTAAGATTAACCAACGGTTGCGTGTGCTCATTTCATCACCTACTTAAACAAGTTAGTCGCTTTAGCATTGTCAACGTTGTAATGCAATGGCTCATAGGTCTGAGTGCTATGCCCCGTCAAACTAAGTAACTGATGGTTAGGAAACCGTCGTACGTAAACGTTATAGTTTTGAACTTGCGTATTATAGTTTTCCCGATAATTAGCTAAGCGGTTTTCCGTAATGCTGAATTCCAACATAGCTTGCTTATAGTTGCTCTGCGACTTCAATTGCGGGTATCGTTCAACAACAGCATTTAATGATTGGCTCGCCTGATTGATCTTACCTTGGTTAGCCTTGGAACGAGCATCCGTGATCTTCTGCTGTGTCGAGCTTTCGTACTGGTTATAACTTTGGACCGCATCAACCATATTCTTAAACAGGTCAATACGACGTTCCTCTTCCTTAGAAATATTCGCCTTAGCCGTTTGGACTTCTTGTTGACGTTTAATTTGACCATTCCCGATACTCAAGGCACTAACAAACAAAATTAGCAATACACCAGCAACACTAGCAACTGCAATTAAAGCCTTTGACTTCTTATCCATAATATTCACCCCATAATAAAAGCCCGTAACCACCAGTCGTGATCACGAGCTTCTTCGTTGTTCATCTTTCTGTATATGCAATCGGCCCACCACAGGGCGATGAGTTTACTTCGTATGTCCATCGTAAGCCTCCTACTATATATCTACTATTCGCAACTATATCTAGCTATCTAAGTTACTATCTAAAAAAGCCAGCCGTTAAGCTGACTTAAATTAGTACTCATAATTTCACATCTTTCTTTTGCTTTTTTTGTGGATTACTTTCAAAAATCATAGCTATGGATAACAAAGAAGTTTGAAAAGCATACGTCACAAAAATACCTACAAGCAAAAACCATATATAGTAAAGAAGATTAGTTATTTCTAACTTGTACGTGATTAATGATTGCATAACTATTGTAAGTATTAAACATGCAAAAGCACTTATTAATGAAAATACTAATAATAATGGTAATTCGTTTCTATATTTTGACTTTAATAATTCCTGCATGAACTTTGATTTATACATTGAAATGATCATTCCATAAAACGCTGAATAAAATCCTATCACTATAGAAAGAAAATTTACCATTGATTCTAAAATGTTCTCATATCCACCGAAATGTCTATAATTTACTCCGTATTTTTTGTTCAACAAGCACATCATTATAACTAATAAGAAGCCAACAATTAATGGTGCAATTTTAAATAATTTATTTCTCACATAAATCTACCCTTTATTTCAAATTCTTAAGAGCAACTTCCATCAACGGTTCTTTGGAGTCGGTGCCACCATTTAGATACAACCGTTGCATAACGTCCCGAACACTCCTTGAGTCCAAATGAACTCTCTTTGTCTGTTTCCCTTTTTTCTTCACAGAAGAAAATTTATGGCTTACGCATAATTTACCGTTTATTAAATCATACTTTTCAACTGGAGTTTTCCCCTTTTTGCCAGAAATAATTGCCGACGAAAAAATCGTTTTATCATTCTCTACAGCAGTGGCTAAATCTCTAAGATTTTCTTTATTTAAAGATGGGTTTTTAGCATTTCCTGCAGTTAAAGTAATACCTATGTTATATCCTCCTAAATTATCAAAGACCTGGCCAATACCACCTAGGCACTTGTTCAATATTTTTTGGCCCTTGAATGATTCAATACTATCGGTAGCAAATGACAAATCTATTTTCCTGTAATTATCAGAGTTTACTATTCCAGTTAAAATTTCTTTATCAGGAACAGGCTTAAATTGCAAATCTATTGATTCATAGTTTTTCTTATCACAGCTTTTATCAATTTTTATGGCAATCCTTTTATGCATTTTAATTAAGTAAGAATTTACACCTGTCACTGAAAGACTGTGAAAATTGCGCTGAATAAATAATAAGCAATTTTGAGTATCAAAAATACAATTTATATCTTCAGCAACGTATTCATCTGCATCTAAATCCAGATTTTTTAATTCATCTATTTCTTCTTTGGTAGTAGCTAATCCATCATCGCGCATTTTTGTCATATGAAAATATATCAATTCTAAACCCGGAAATTTAGCCAAAGTCTCATCATCAAGAACAAGATTCTCAACTTTGTCGAGCCTTGTTCCTAACCCATACAGCTTTACTTCTTTCTGATCCTTCTTTAAATGATTAATCCTTTCTATCAGACTCGCTATATTAATAGGCGTATCGTCACTAGCAACAGCTTTATAAACTTCAAATTTCACCTTTTGCTTTTTTACAACCAAATTTATTTCATCTCCTAATATTATTTCAATCTCATTCTACCAAAAAAAGGAGAGCATTTACGCTCTCCTTTAATGAAATAATATTAGGTGTAGTTTAACGTCATTGCGGACAATATAGGCAAAGGGTCACGCTCCCGTCATAGTCGCACTTTCCTAAAAGACTATTGCTTTCTGTAAGCCACCTATTCCAATCAAATACGAATCACTTTGATTCAACGTGACTAATGTCCAGAATCAACAGATATATACGTCACTGCTGACTTTCCGACTGGAAGAATAGCCATCGTTTACCAGATAATCTGGTAATACCTAAGTGGTGGAGTTGCACCGCACTTTTGCCACTATTAACACACGGATAACTAATTAATAGTGCCCCTACGGAACTTAGGAACATTGCAAATATGCCTGTTGAGATATTAAAGAACAGGCAATGCTGATGGACGGAATCGAACCGCCTTGTTACCGATTTAACGGATTACCTGCCACCAATGGTACACATCAGCTTAATGTGCCTTGTCAAAGAGATATACCCGATAACAAGGCATTATTTGGAATGTTGCTGCTAAACCTGGGAAAGCTAGGCAACGGGCTTTTTGGTTCAGGCGGTGTTAGACCAGCAGAAACACCAATTTGTAACATAACCATAGATTAAGTTAGGAAAGACATTTAGTATTTATTTCGGAGTATGCTTCGCCAACACGTAGTTGCTGGTCTTGAACCTTTTAACGACGTGTTCAGGTCACATCTTTAATCTTTTCAACAATACCAATATACAGCGTCGAGTGTCGGCTCGGTGTCGGCATTTTATCGGTTTTTCGTCCTACTTTGTCGGTAAATCGTCCGGTTTTTCGTTTTTAACATGAAAATCAGGAATAATTGTTGAATTAACATGGTAAATTTCGCAGCCGGTTTCAACGGTATCAGCAAACTCCCAACACGCTTCATCATCTAATGAGTAATACTTGTCACGTCCGCAATTGAGTAATCCCACCATTTGATAAACTGCCAATCGGTCACGTTTACCCGTAATGTAACGATGTTCAAGGATTAATCTTGAGTCATGAGAACAGCCTTTAACAGCGAAATAAACGGCTCGCTTAGCATTATTATAGTCAACGTAAGTTAGAAATTTACGTTCTGACGAATTACCAGCACCGCCACCAGGTACACCGGTTATATCCATACTTGGGGAGTGTAGTCCCCAGTCTCCAGCTCTTCGACAAATCCGTTCGTACTTATCATCATCATAAAAGAAATCACGAACCTGGTCGATGGTAGCTTGCTTATCAATTTCTGGTAAAAGCTCCACAACAGCACTCCCCTTTGTTATAATTATTTTTGATTGAATATTTTAGGGAAGTCGTCCATTGTGGCGGCTTTTTTATTTGTTCTCTGTTGCCAACAGCAAGTAACAGTTAAATCGTCTGCCATTAACTACACCATTAATTTCTTGTCCCGAATAAATCTGTATATCGTGATCGTCATCAAGATAATATGCTTGCCTTTCAGCTTCTGTTTTATCCATTGTTTCTTTCTCAAACGGGTAAACTCTTAGCCTTATTGAGCTATCTTCGTTAATCAAATCGTCGCTGTAATTACCGGCAATTGCCTGGGCTATACACTGTGAGTTGGCAATTAGTCGTTGATCTTTCGCTTTTCTAATCGCTTTTTCTCTGTCATCTGTTACGTAAAGAACTTGTTCACGATAATCGCTGTAACTATCCCACGTTTGAACTATCAAATAGATATTATCTCCCGGTTTCATTGTTCAATCCTCCTATTCAAAGATCGCCCACACATTGGGCAATAATAAATTAGACTTATACATAGCTGTTGAACTTTACGTTCATCTGTACTTCTGGGATAAGGTTCACCATAAATGCCTTCAAAAACTACCCTCGCTGGATCATCTGGATAAATAAACAATCGTTTATAAGCATCGTCATATCCATAAGCCCCTTTTATTACTGGCATTCTTTTATAGGGTTCATGACAGTACGGACAATTCTTTTGTTTCTCAGTTAGTTTCATCAGTCGCACCTCTCATACGTCCGGCGGAATTCTTTATCCGACAGGACATTAATCTTGCCATTGTCACCCTCAATAAACCAATCGCCCTTTGAGAAAATTAGCGGCGCACCAAAATCAAAGTTATCAAGAGAATTGAGCGTACGTACAAAACCCTCCCAGCCGAACTTTTTCAATCCATACTTTTCCGCCATTTCATCCGACCCATCGAACTGCTCGGCCTTGATGGTCGTCTTCTTTCTATACTCGTGTAGCATTAGTCGTCCTCCATCATTTGGTCAATCTTCAACTCTACGCCCTTGAGCTTTCCATCAATAAATGCCGCCATTTCCTGAAAGGACTTAATCTTTGACTCACTAGCCGCTACTTTGATGTACGACTTAACTGCTTGCCCAAAAGTATGAAAATAAAGTTTAGCCCCAATAAGGTGGCCGTTTTTATCTAGCTCTGCATTGACTTTGTGCTTAACGAGGACGGGATCGCCCCACTTGTTAATTTCAATGCTGTAATGCTCATCTAAATCAATCCTCATTAGTAGTCCTCCACTGGTTCAATATCAGCTTTGCTCCAATCAATAGCTAAGTAGTCTAACTTCTTTAGTCGTTCTATTTCATTTTTAGTAAAGCACCAACAGTCTGCCGCTGGTGGGTTTTGAATATCCGTTGTACTAAAATAATCCTGGTTGTAGATGCCAGATTCAACAGGATAATCTCCATCGTCGACGTAATATCCCAAATAACTATACATAGCATCATCACCACCAAAAATGTTGATGGTATACTTTTGCTTTTTATCTCGATTTTTATCGAACTCAAATCCATCTGGTAGCATAATTATTCCTCCACTGGTTCTAACGCCTTATCCCAGTCAATAGCTAAGTAATTTTTAAAATTATCCATAATAAATTTCTTGGTAAAAGTGGCTGCATAGTTTTTATCTTTGGTTACTCTGTAAGCAAGAAATTGATCATTCTCCGGTGCAAATAACGTATCACCGCATACATCACACAGATATAACGGGGTCGGCAAATCCGAATTGTTAATGCGAATCCGATATTTCTTAGGCTCGGTAATTCCGTTATCTCGAATGTCTTTTAACCAGTCAACAACCATAGGTGTTGCCCAACCACTAAACCACGAGCCTTCTAAGTATTGAATGTGCTCATCTAGTTCTTCTCTAGTCATTGTTTTTCTCCGTTTCATTTTCTTTTGCTGTATCGTGTAGCATTTCGTCTGAATTTACCGTATTGCTTACGCCAGTATTTGGAATACTCGTAACTCCCCTTATCCATGAATTTTGCTTTCTTAATTTGACGTTTGCGTTTTCTGCAAATATCGCTAGGAATGCCATATCCCCAAAAATTCTGCAATATTCTTTTGAGCTTTCCAGGGTTCTTATGATTTTTCTTTAATTTCTCAATAATTTTGTCAAGATCGGGTCTCATAAATTCATCTGGTTTCACTTAACTCACTCGCTTTCACATCTTTGCCAATTGGCCCTTGCGCTATTGTTACTGTGTTATTCAATTTATTAATGCCGATCACCTTGTATGAATTGCCGTGATAGATTACTGGCTTATCATTGTCCATACATTTCTAAATCTTATCTATCTGCATCGTTCCAGTCATACTCCGTTTCTGCTGTAATCTCGTCAAGCGGTACGTTAATCACTAGATACTCATACGGTAAGCTCACCAGCCAGCACGTTCTCTTGTCGCTGTTTACCTTGCGTATCTGGTAAAGGTGGTTGTGATATACCACTCCTCCACCATTGACATATAGCCAAATTGCTTGCCTGCTTATCATACGTTCACGCCCCAGCATACCCAAGTTGATCTTGAATGGCCGGTAACTTCATAGACCGTTGCCCATGTAACACCCTTGCGCTTGTAAAGTTCAATCAGCTTACGCTTATTATCAAAATCAGCTTGCAATGAATTAGCAGCCTGCCATTCCACCTCAAATTTGTTATTTAATAGTCGCTTCTCTTCTGAAGGCAAGTACCTGCGATGTTGCTTCTTTTTTTCTTTTCCAATCGCCCCAGGTGCGTAATTGTGCATCATGTGAACTCGCTTCTGCGGTGTGTCTAATTGCCGCTTGTGTAATTTAACCCAAGCTCTGCCCTCGTCAGTCATCGCAATGCCACGGTCTAAATAATCCTCATAATCAAGAATCCATAGCAGTTGTTTAGGCATTTTGCTCATATCTACCACCCCACCAAGTCATGTATGTCGTAATTGATGTCCTTATAGACGTTGTAATGGTCGTAAATTGGTTGACCGTTATCTTTGTTAATCTTCATCTTGCCGTGCTTGTCGTAATGAACATGCTTATCGTGCATTGTGTTTGTTGTAAACCCAGGCATTTTCATTTTGAAGTCATGTGCTCGTGGCACTACAACTTCTACTGGCAGGTTATGTTTCCAAGCAAATAGCTTAAATCTGATTTTCGCCGCTGGATCAATTAGCCAACTGGTAAGCCCCGTTTTGACGTCGTAAACATGGAGCATTTGTCCTTCCTGATCATAAACAACGAAGTCAGGAGTATAAGCTATCCCGCTCATGTTGTAGCCACATACGGGAAACTTCCCAAGCAATTGAAATCGTTGGTGTATTTCTACACGATATTTGCAATGCTCTAAGTACCGACGGTAGAAGTCACATTCCTTTTGGCTATCAAATTT
>ENA-ORUR01000287-ORUR01000287.1-human-gut-metagenome-genome-assembly--contig:-NODE-287-length-31523-cov-6.79745_pt1 | contig 31523 bp, 29 predicted proteins | sample MGYA00242086_ERZ509223 | MGnify/ENA primary metagenome ERZ509223 (study PRJEB26280, sample SAMEA2338820) | human gut metagenome | biome: human gut; feature: human-associated habitat; material: faeces... | reverse complement strand
GTGGGGCTTGGTATTAAAGGTCGGAGAATAAATCTAGCTGGTTTTGATCAGGTAACCCATCGAGAACCCCATTATCTGTCATAAAGTTAATAATCGTTTGCGAAACTTTACCACGTTCAGTAAGATCCTCTTTAGATAAGAATGGCTTTTCTTCACGAGCCGCTACAATTTGCTTAGCGACATTAATTCCTAATCCTGGAATTGCCCTAAATGGTGCAATCAAAGTATCACCATCAATTAACCAATCTGAAGCATCTGACCTTTCCAGATCGACCATCTTAAACTTAAAGCCACGTTCTAGCATTTCATTAGCTAATTCGAGGATTGTTAATAAACTCTTTTCCTTTGCTGAAACATCATTTCCCTTATCGTTGATTTCTTTCATGGCAGCTTTGACTGCATTTTTGCCGTGTGCCATTGCCACAACATCAAAATCATCTGCCCGTACAGAGAAGAATGCACAATAATAGGTTAATGGGAAATAGACTTTAAAGTACGCAATCCGTAAAGCCATCAAAACATAAGCAGCCGCGTGTGCTCGTGGGAACATGTACTTAATCTTTAAGCATGAATCAATATACCATTGTGGAACATTGGCCTCATGCATTTTGACCTGCCATTCGTCCGGAATTCCACGACCATGTCGAACCGATTCCATGACTTGGAATGAAGTTTCAGAATCTAATCCGTAGTGAATAAGGTCGGTCATGATGTTATCACGACATCCAATAACGTTTGCAATCGTTGCTACACCGTTCTTAATCAGTTCCTGAGCGTTATCCAACCATACACCAGTCCCATGAGATAATCCTGAAATTTGTAATAATTGAGAATAATTCTTGGGATGAGTATCCTCTAACATGCCACGAACAAAGCGCGTCCCGAATTCTGGAAGTCCGAGGGTCCCGGTCTTTGAATTTATTTGCTCTTCTGTTACTCCTAAGGCTTCAGGACTCGAGAACAGGCTCATAACTCCCGGGTCATCCATTGGGATGGTTTTTGGGTTGATTCCGGATAAATCTTGTAAAGCACGAATCATCGTTGGATCATCATGACCCAGAATATCCATCTTTAAGATATTGTCATGAATTGAATGGAAATCGAAGTGCGTTGTTTCCCAAGCCGCTTGCTGGTCATCAGCCGGGTACTGGACTGGCGTGAAATCATAGATGTCCATATCATCTGGAACAATGATGATCCCTGCAGGGTGCTGACCAGTCGTTCTTTTTACACCAGTTGCTCCCTTAGCCAGACGATCTTCCTCGGCACCACGGAACTGTTGATCCGTATCTCTTTCGTACGCTTTAACATAGCCGTAAGCAGTTTTATCAGCTACAGTACCAATTGTTCCGGCACGAAATACGTTTTTCTCACCAAATAATACCTTCATATAATTATGTGCAATTGGCTGATAGTCACCAGAGAAGTTTAAGTCAATATCTGGGACCTTATTCCCTTTAAATCCTAAGAATGTTTGGAATGGAATATCATGACCGTCTTTGATCATTAATGTTCCACACTTAGGACATTTTTTATCTGGCAAATCATAACCGGAACTATACTCACCCTTGGTATAGAAGTGATTATACTGACACTTTGGACACCGATAATGCGGCGGTAGTGGATTAACCTCAGTAATACCAGAAAGAGTTGCTACCACACTAGACCCAACTGAACCCCGGGAACCAACCAAGTATCCGTCCTTGTTGGACTTTGCTACCAAGCGTTGAGCAATTAGGTAAATTACTGAGAACCCATTTTTTACAATACTATCTAATTCTAACTTAACCCGATCATAAACAAGCTTAGGTAATGGATCACCATACCATTTTTTAGCAGTAGCCCACGTACGATCCTGGATTTCTTGTTCTGCACCTTTCATATGCGGTGTATAAAGTTTATCTTCCACCGGACTAATATCTTCATCGATTTCATCTGCAATTTGATGGGTATTAGTTACAACAATTTCGTGAGCTTCCTCAGATGGCAAAAAGTCAAATAATTCTAGCATCTCATCTGTAGTTCTAAAGTGAACGTCAGGACGCTTAGTCTTGTTGAGTGGATTAGCACCACCCTGAGAGTTAATTAAGATTTTACGATAAATCGCATCCTCAGGATTTAAGTAATGAACATCACCAGTAGCCACTATTGGTTTATGCAACTCTTTACCAACTTTAATCATATTCTTAATGATCGATTCAAGGTGTTGGTCACTTGAAATTACTTTTTGTTCCAACAGTGGTGCATAGTTTGGCTTCGGCTGAACTTCCAAATAATCATAAAATTCAGCTTTTTCCTTAGCTTCCGCATAACCTTTCTGCATCATTGCAGTAAACACTTCACCACTGGAGCACGCTGAACCTACTAGTAATCCCTCACGATAACGTTCCAGGACACTTCGCGGAATTCTTGGTACTCGATAGAAATACTTAACGTTAGCCTGTGAGACTAATTTGTACATATTCTTCAAGCCAGCCTGATTTTTGGCCAATAATGTAACATGAAATGGTCGTGCGTGACGGTAAGAACCATTATCAGTCATGTGCTTGTTCAAATCATCCACATATACGATCTTGTACCGCTTTTCTGCATCTTTCAAGAATATATGTAACAGGTGACCCGTGGCTTCAGCATCGTAGTTTGCACGGTGGTGGTGCTCCAACGATACTTTAAATTTTTTACTTAAAGTGTTTAATCGATAACCCCGCATATTAGGATAAAGAAAACGAGCCAAAGGCAATGTGTCAATCACTGGTTGAGTGATTTCCGGCATATTATGACGACGGTAGCCGGTATTCATAAATCCCATATCGAAGGACACATTGTGCCCAGCGATTATTGAACCCTTACAGAAGTCCTGAAACATTTGGAAAACTTCTTCTTCAGTCTTTGATCCTTGAACCATATCGTCAGTGATGCTCGTTAACTCTGTCGTTTGTTCTGATAAAGGAAAACCAGGGTCAATAAATTCATCAAAACGGTCTAGTACTTTACCATCTTTCATTTTGGTTGCCGACAACTCAATAACTTTATCATAAATCGCAGAAAGTCCAGTTGTTTCCACGTCAAAAATGACATACGTGCTGTTAAGGAGATGATCATGGTTTTCGTTGTAAACTAATGGAATTCCATCATCGACAACGTTTGCTTCCACTCCATAGAGCATTTTAATGTTGTACTTCTTATTTTTACCATCGTAAGCAGCTTTATACGCCTCAGGGAATCCCTGTACACCTGCATGATCAGTGATTGCGATGGCAGGTTGTCCCCACTTAATAGCCTGCTTAACATAATCAGAAATTGAATTTGTAGCATCCATAGTTGACATATTAGTATGCAAATGTAATTCAATTCGTTTATCATCATTTGCCGCTTTATCTTGCCGACTAGGATGCGAAACAACATTGATGTCAAAGGCATTTAAAGTCAAATCCCGCATAAAGCTATCTTCTTGGACGGAGCCACGAACCTTAATCCACTGCCCCTCATTAATTGCACCAAATTGAGCTTCATCCTTTTTGCCACGTGAAAATTTCTTTACTGCAAATGATGACGTATAGTCAGTAATCTCTAAGATCATTAACTGCCGTCCTGAACGCAATTCCTTAACTTCTTTAGAAAATACGTATCCCTCGACAATGACATTCCGCTCTTCTTCAGTAATCTCGGCCATTTGCATAACTTCAGCTGCTGGGTTGATTTCCTTACCAATTTGTGCAGGCCCATCAACCTGAAGTTGTCGTTCTTCATTTTGTTGGCGTTTAGCTTGGTCAGTCTTAATTTTCGCTAGTGCTTTTTTTACTAGTGCAGCATCAGCTTCTTGTTGCTTTTCTTTTAACTCCTTCACCATTTCTTGCGATGCAGTCTGGTCTACAATTGCATGGATACGAAATGGCGCAAAACCAGCTTGTTGATAGGCCTGTTCGATTTTACCCAAGAATTTATTAGCAACAAATTCTTTTACTTGTTCATTTTCTAATGCTAATTCAATTCGACCATTATTTTCTTCGGGGATAGTCTGTTCTGCAATTTCAAACCCCATTCCGCGACTACCGACTTCTCGTTGAGCCAAGAATCTCCAATAATCACTAATTTTTTGAGGATCATTTTCATTATCTGAAGTACGGATGATAAGTTTTACCTTCGCATTTGCTAAGTTATGAAAACTCATCTGCAAACTATTGCTTAGTCCCCGATAAACATCAGCAGGTAATACGTGACTAAAGTGTAAATGGATTTCCCAAATTCGCGATTTCTTATGGACGATCACATTTTCGACACTTCCGTTACTAAGTGAGGGGTCTTGGTAGTTAATTTGTTCCAGTAATTTATTCAACTTTGCTTCTGCATTAAGAGCCACTGAACTTCCTCCTCAAATTAAAAATGCGGTTAATCTAGATTATTATCCGTTAACCACATTTTAAAATCAACTTACTATTTACCTATTTATTAGTCATCTTGGTTAGCCAATTGCTTAAGTAAAATTTGTACAGTGTTATTTACTTCTTCAGCTTTAACCTCAACTGTTTCACCAGTCTTTCGAATCTTAATTTCAACAATTCCTTCGCTCGCTTTTTTACCAACGGTTACTCTTAATGGAATACCAATCAAATCTGAGTCAGCAAATTTAACACCAGCACGTTCTTTCCGATCATCAATCAATACATCCAGTCCTGAGTCCTCAAGATCTTTGGTAATCTGTTCGGCCATCTCTAATTGATCCTTTTTCTTAGCATTGACCAGAATAACATGAACATCAAATGGTGCAATGCTGTCTGGCCATACTAATCCATATTCATCAGCATTTTGCTCCGCTACCGCTGATAACAGACGACTAACACCGATACCGTAACAACCCATGATCATATCTACTAACCGACCATTTTCGTTCAATACCTGAGCACCCATCTTTTCAGAGTACCCAGTACCAAGTTTAAAGATGTGACCAATTTCAATTCCGTTAGTAAATTTAATTGGGTTACCATCAGGAGCAATTTCGCCCTCTTCAACTGTACGGAAATCGCCAAATTCATCTACCCGGAAATCACGGTCGATATTAGCATTAACGTAATGGTGTCCATCATCGTTAGCACCACACGCCATGTTAACCAAAACTTTGACATAATTATCAGCAAGAATTTTGACATCTTCACCTACGCCTACTGGGCCAAGTGAACCTGGATGTGCACCAAGGTATTTTTGAGCTTGTTCTTCAGTTGCTAATTCCAAGTCTTCACAATCAACAGCATTAGCAACCTTCGTTTCATTAACGGTATCATTACCACGCATCAAGACCATGACAGGTTGATAATCGTCTTCACCCATTTTGGCCATAAAGAACATCGCTTTCAAGATTTGGTTTGCATCAGTGCCTAAACTTTCTGCAGCTTCATCAACCGTATGAGCTCCTGGGGTTGGCTTCTTCACTAATTCAGCCGGTTCATCAGTTTGCTGAACACCGGTAAATTTAGAAGTAGCCTTTTCCAAGTTGGCAGCATAATCACCATCAGTGTAAACGATGACATCTTCACCAACTTCAGCAGGTGCTGAAAATTCTTGAGAGTTATCCCCACCAATAGTACCAGAATCAGCCAAGATCACCTTATAGTCCAAACCAATTCGATCAAAAATATTGCGGTATGCTTTTGCTTGATCATTGTAAGCTGCATCTAAACCTGCTTGGTCCGCAGAAAAAGAATAGGCATCAAACATTTCAAATTCTTTGCTCCGTAAAACACCATACCGAGGACGTGCTTCATCACGGAACTTATCTTGTAGTTGGTAAACTACTAATGGTAGTTTCTTATATGATTTGATACTATCTCTTAAGACTTCAGTGAATGATTCTTCATGAGTTGGTCCTAAAACATATTCACGATCATTCCGTCCACTAAATTTAAATAGATTATCACCATATGCCTCGTAACGACCTGTTTGTTTCCAAATATCAGCTGGTAACATTACAGGCATCATCATTTCTACAGCATCAATCTTATCCATTTCTTCACGGATAATCTTTTCAATTTTACGAATAACACGATAGCCCATTGGTAAGTATGACCAAACCCCAGAAGAAATTTGATAGATATAACCAGCACGAGCCATCATCTTATGACTTAAAGCTTCCGCATCACTTGGTGCTTCCTTACTTGTTGGGATTAAAATTTTTGATTGCTTCATCGTTAAAAATTACTCCTTTTACCTAATAAAATATCGTTGAATATCATTCCACGTAACCAGGATCATTAAAAGTAGCAGAAAGGCAAATCCAACCAAAGTTACAATGCCCTCCGCCTTTTCTGGAATTGGGCGTCTAATAATACCTTCGATAATATTTAACACTAATTTGCCACCGTCTAGCGCTGGGATTGGTAATAGATTAACAATTCCTAAGTTAATTGATAACATGGCTAAAAATGCTAGGACTCCATTAACACCTAAGGACGTTGCTTGAGAGGTCCCAGCGTAAATTGCAACAGGGCCACCAAGATCATTCAAACTAAATCCATGAGTAAACATATGTCCTAGAACGCTAAAAATTAATGTTCCCGACAATACGAATTGGTGCCAACCATATGACAAACGTGACTTAACATCTGTCCGTTGTTCTTCCATAATACCAATTTGCCCAACAGTTTGCTTGCCTCGTTTTACTTTACGTGGCGCCATTTTAACCGTTTTCTTTTTACCATCACGTTGATACTGAACAGTAATCTGCTTATCCGGTTGACTCGAAATGGCACTAGTCATTTCCTGCCAATTTTTAGTTTGATGTCCATTTACTCTAGTAATTCGATCACCACTTTGCAACCCTGCTTTAGCAGCAACAGATGAAGTTTGAACACGACCAATTTCATTACTATTGGTAGGAATACCCGGCAAGGTAAAACCCAAGATCACAAATACCACCAACGCCAAAATAAAATTATTCATTGGCCCAGCAAAATTAGTCATCATCCGGTGTGGTAAACTAGCAGATTTAATTTGAACATCGCGAGGAGCTATTCTCACCTCGGTACCATCCCGTTCAATAACATTAGCATCATGGTTAACATTGAAAGTTTCAACTTTACTTTCATCACCATTGACGTATCCAGAAATCCATAATTCATCTACTAAATCTTTATCAACAATTTGAAGTGGCAGGCCTTGGAACAAAGTAGTCTTATTACTGGCATTAATAGTTACTACTTCATTTTGATTATTCATCTGTAAAGTTACCGGCGTCCCTGGACGAAGAGTCTCATCATCATCTTCATCCCCACCAGCTAAACGCACATAACCGCCCAAGGGCAACAAACGGATCGTATACGTCGTTCCATTCCGATGATTCCACCATATCTTTGGACCCATTCCAATTGAAAACTCACGTACTAATATACCAGCTCGTTTGGCAAAATAATAATGGCCAAATTCATGTACTAAAACCAAAATCCCAAAGACAATTATGAAAGTTATGATTGTGATTAACAAATAATCACCCCACTAAATAATCCCTAATAAGTATAATGCTGGCATAACCATTAACATACTGTCAAAACGGTCCAAAATTCCACCATGTCCTGGCAAAATTTTACCAGAATCTTTAACACCATAATACCGTTTCAGAGCTGATTCAATTAAATCACCAAACTGGCCAAAAATAGATAAGACAAATGTTGCTAGTACCATCAAGGCATAATTATCATACCCAACATGGAAGAATACTAAATAAATTGCCAGCACGATTGTTGCAAAGAGTGTTCCTAATACAGAACCCTCGATCGTTTTATGGGGACTAACTTTTGGCGCTAATTTATGCTTACCAAATTGACGTCCAAAAATGTAAGCTCCACTATCAGTTAACCAAACAATTAGCATTCCATACAATAACGTTGTGAAACTAACAGCACGAGCTTGAACAAATGCGTTAAATCCCATCCCAATATAAAGCATTCCTAATACTAATACACCTGCATCATCAAAACTAAAGCGGCTCTTATGAACCACAGTGTGTAAAAGAATCAAAATTACAATTACATAAAAAGTAGTCAAGCGATTAAAGTGACTGGGCAACCAACTCAACCAACTTTTAGGCATGGTAATAATTAAAACACCAATATATGAAATGATTGCTGCAAAAGAAGTTAAAAACATCTTTTTCATAATCAAAATTTCACTCATCGCAACAATCCCTAAAACAATTGCAGCTAATTGAAGTGGCAAATGACCAATCAGTATTAAAGGAATAAAGATTGCCAAACCAACAATCGCAGTAATAACTCTTGTTTTCAAAATTAACACCTATCTTTACTTGTTTTTTAATCCGCCAAAGCGTCGATGACGATGTTGAAAAATACTAATAGCTTTTTTCAATGATTCACCATCAAAATCCGGCCAATGTTCATCCATAAATACAAATTCACTATATGCGACTTGCCAAAGCATAAAATTGCTTAGCCTTTGTTCACCACTTGTTCGAATTAATAGTTCGGGATCACTATATGGTGCAAGCTTAGCACTCATCATATGTTGATCAAGGGTGTCCTCCGTAATCTCATCAGGATTTAATTGACCAGTTGAAATTTCCTTTGCAATTTCTTGAGTTGCACGTTTAATTTCATCACGGCCACCATAATTAAGCGCAAAGTTTAAAATCATTCCCGTACAATCCGCCGTATCTTGAATTGCATCCTGGACAGCAACCTGCGTCTTAGCAGGAAGTTTTGATATATCTCCCATAACAGATACTTTAACATTATGTTTTACCAGATCAGGTACAAACTTATTGAAAAAGCGAATGGGAAGATCCATTAGAAAGTTAACTTCTTGTGCTGGTCTTTTCCAATTTTCTGTTGAAAATGCGTATAAAGATAAAACTTTAACTCCAAGGTCACTAGCTGCAATGGTTACTTTTTTTACCGTTTCCATTCCCTGTTGGTGACCTGCTACTCTTGGTAAATGTCGTGCTTGAGCCCAACGACCGTTTCCATCCATAATAATTGCAATATGGTGTGGAATTTTTTCCATATTTATCTGGAATTGTGGCTTTTCAGCTGTTTTATTTTGAGAAAACAAAATCGTCCTCCACTAAATTAATTTTTACAATACTTTTTTCATTTTAACAGAAATAGGCTTAATTCTCTACTTTTGTCTCTACAAAATCACCGTCTCCAATTGACATACAAAAAACTCTCAATGTCAGTACTACATTGAGAGTTAAAAAATGATTAGCTTTTTAACGTTAAATGGTCAGGACATTATTAATAATAAATTACTTGCCCATTAATTCGTCTTCCTTATCTTGAGCAATATTCTCAAGATTTTTGATTCCAGCGTCAGTTTCTTTTTGTACCTTGTCTTCAAGATCATGGAATTCATCATCGTTAAAGTCGCCATCTTTGTTTCCCTTTTTAAGGTCATCCATGGCTTCTCGACGAACGTTACGTACTGCAACCTTAGCCTTTTCTAGTTCAGCCTTAACATCCTTAACCAATTCCTTCCGACGGTCCTCAGTTAATTGTGGGATGATAATGCGAATGGCTTCCCCATCATTTTGTGGTGTTAAACCTAAATTAGCTTCATAAATAGCCCGTTCGATATCTTTTAAAGTGCTTTTATCATATGGTGAAACAAGTAATTGTCTTGCTTCAGGCACAGTAATTGAAGCCATCTGGTTTAATGGGGTTGGTGCACCGTAATAATCAACTTTAACTGGGTTGAGCAAACTGGCATTAGCACGACCGGCCCTAATATCAGCCAAAGTTCTCTTTAATGCATCACCAGATTTATTCATTTTCTCTTTAGCGTTTGCTAAAATTTGTTTTCCATCCATTTTTATTCTCCTTCAATCGTAGTTCCGATTTTTTCTCCACGAACCACTTTTAAAATGTTTCCTGGTGTATTTAAGTTAAATACAACCAGTGGAATATCATTATCCATGGACATTGAGCTAGCGGTGGAGTCCATTACATGTAAGTGCTTGTCAATGATATCCATATGAGTTAAATGATCAAATTTGACAGCTGAAGAGTCTTTATTTGGATCAGCTGAGTAAACACCATCAACGCCATTTTTGGCCATTAAGATAGCATCAGCGTTCATTTCAGCTGCACGTAACGCTGCAGTTGTGTCTGTAGAGAAGTATGGACTCCCTGTTCCACCGGCAAATATAACAACTCTTCCTTTTTCTAGGTGTCGAATGGCTTTCCGACGAATATAAGGTTCTGCAATTTGCCGCATTTCAATAGATGTTTGTACTCTTGTTTGAACATCTAACCCCTCAAGAGCGTCTTGAAGAGAAAGTGCATTCATAATTGTAGCCAACATACCAATGTAGTCAGCTTGAGCACGTTCCATTCCGAGTTTTTCACCGGTGATACCGCGCCACATGTTTCCACCACCAACAACAATACATACTTGAACACCGAGATCATGGACTTCTTTGATCTCTTTAGCTACTGTTTTTAACTCTGGTGGATTAATCCCAAATCCTTGATCACCAGCCAGCGCTTCACCACTTAATTTTAAAACAACACGCTTGTATTTAACGTCATTAGCCATTGAATATATCCTCCTCAGGAATTATTGAGCCTTGAATTATTGAGCCTTGTTAGTAAAAAGACGTACCATTTCAGTACGTCCTTTGCAAACTAAAATTAACGGTTAAGCTCCTGTTGGACCTCATCCGCAATGTTAGATTGCTTCTTTTCAATTCCTTCACCAACTTCGTAGCGAACAAATGACTTCAACTTGCCACCCTTGGAAGCAACATATTCAGCAACTGTCTTGTCACTATCCTTAACAAAGGCTTGGTCTGCTAAGCAGATTTCTGATAAGAACTTGTTTAAACGGCCTTCAACAATCTTATCAACGATCTTTTCAGGCTTACCTTCGTTTAATGTTTCTTCTTTAAATACTTTCCGTTCATGTTCAAGACGGTCAGCAGATACATCATCACGAGTCATAAATTCAGGGTTAACGGCTGCGACGTGCATAGCAACGTCCTTAGCAGTATCTTCATCGGCACCTTCTAGAACAACTAATGCAGCAATCCGACCACCTTGGTGTAAGTATGCACCGAAGCTGTCTCCGTCATCTTTTTCAACAACTTCGAAACGACGTAAACTAACTTTTTCACCAGTCTTACGAGTGGTTTCTGTTAAATCTTCACCTAAAGTTCCGTTGTCAGTCTTAATTTCAAGAGCTGCATCAACATCTGCTGGCTTGTTTTCAACAATCTTCTTTGCAACATCATTTAATGCAGCCTTAAAAGGATCTGAGGCAGCCACAAAGTCAGTTTCGGAGTTTAATTCAACAATGGCAGCTGTGTTTCCATCAACAACAATGTCAGTCAAACCTTCAGCAGCAATTTTGTCACTCTTCTTAGCTGCTTTAGCAATGCCCTTTTCACGAAGGTAATCCATTGCTTTGTCCATGTCACCATCTGTTTCAACTAATGCCTTCTTAGCATCCATGATACCAGCGCCGGACTTTTTACGTAATTCCATAACTTGTGAAGCTTTGATAGCCATAATTAAATCTCTCCTTAAATTATAAATATTTTTAAATAAAAAGCTGTTTCGCACTCAGGCCACCACGGTCCAACTGCAAAACAGCCTAAGTATTAACTATTTTAATTATTTACCTTCAACGTTTTTCTTGAGGTCCTTTAAAGAATCTTCTGAAACTTCAGCGTTGTCGGCAACATCGTCATCGGATGCCTTTTGTTCGTCTTGACCTTGCTTACCTTCGATAACAGCATCTGCCATCTTGGAAGTGATCAAACGAACAGCACGAATAGCATCATCGTTAGATGGGATAATAACATCAACATCATCTGGGTCAGTGTTAGTATCAACCATAGCTACGATTGGAATGTGGAGCTTGTGAGCTTCACGAACAGCAATTTGTTCCTTGTGTGGATCAACAATGTAGATAACATCTGGGATCCGTGGCATATCTTCAATACCGCCTAAGAAACGTTCAAGCTTTTCACGTTGCTTAGTTAATACTGAAACTTCCTTCTTAGGAAGAACATCAAATGTTCCATCTTCAGACATCTTCTTCAATTCCTTCAAACGGTTAATCCGGGATTGAATAGTCTTCCAGTTAGTTAAAGTACCACCTAACCAACGATGGTTAACGTAGTATTGACCTGCACGAGTTGCTTCTTCTTCGATTGAATCTTGTGCTTGCTTCTTAGTACCAACAAAAAGTACGATGCCACCGTCAGCAGCAACATTCTTAACATAATCATAAGCAGAATCAATCATCTTTACAGTCTTTTGTAAATCGATAATGTAAATACCGTTACGTTCAGTAAAGATGTATGGTTCCATCTTAGGATTCCAACGACGAGTTTGGTGACCAAAGTGGACACCAGCTTCAAGCAATTGTTTCATACTTACAACAGACATGAAATAATACCTCCAAATAGTTTTTTCCTCCCCACTGATCATTTGTTTTAAAGACCTTGCGGCACTAATTAAAACATTACAGTGAGTGTGAATTGTGCATTAAGCACCAAAAAATATTGTACATAAAAAAGGGGCCTATAGCAAGGACTAATTACAAATTATTTATATTTATTCCATGCTTTTTTAAGTAATCAAACTTTTTATTTCTTGTTTGATGTTTAAAATGATACTCCGCACTTAATGCATCATGCTTATTATCAAAGGCTTCTTGATATAATAATTTAAGCGGATGTCGACTCCTGACTCTGGTATATTTAGCACCATGATAAGATTGGTGCGCGTTAAAGCGTCGAATAACATTATCAGTAAATCCACAGTATAAAGAGTTGTCCGCACATTGTATTACATACATATAATACGCCTTAGTTGTCATTTAACATCGCCTCAACCTCGGGAGTATAGTTTCCATCTTTATCGCCAACAATCAGTGGTGGTTCAACAATCAACCCACCTGGTTTACCATCTTTAATCACTTCAATAAGTACGATGTTCGCAGGTTTATTTACCTTTGGATATGCAAATTTGATTCGTTTAACCATTAATCGATTCTTTTCCAACACCTGCACAATTTCAGGCAATCGCTCTGGACGATGCACGAGATAACCCTTACCGTTCATTTTTAAAAGGCCACTCATTTTTTCAGCAACAATTGGCAAATTAATGGTTAATTCGTGCCTAGCGATGGCTAAATAACGATTGGGGTTCTTTTGACTGCTTGGTAAAGTTTTAAAATATGGTGGATTACATGTAACAATGTCGAAGCTATCTTTATCAACGTAATCAAAAATATCTTTAACATCTATATTCATCACATCATAACGGTCTTCTAAACCGTTTAACTTAATACTTCGGGATGCCATATCCGCTATTTCAGGTTGAATTTCGGCCTCTGTTATGTGACCGTTTAATTTACGATTCAAAAACAGCCCAATCGCACCATTACCTGCACATATATCAATTGTTTTTAATTTATGCCGCTTATTCGGTCGAACAAAATCTGCTAGGAGAACGGCGTCCAAAGAAAATGCAAAATATTTGCTGCTTTGGATAATCTGTATTCCTTGACTGCTTAACTGATCAATTCGTTCACCAGCCTTTAAAAAATCTTCCGACATGATTACTCCTTATTTTTTCTTGCATGTTAATTGTTTCTTGATCATAATAATCATATTATACAAAATCAATTTGAGGTAATGAAATATGTACGACTTTTTAGTCCATTTAGTGAATCCTTTTTTAAATCTAATTAATGGTAAGGCCATTATTAAAAATAAAGATAAACTGCCAAAGGGAAACTATATTATTGTAGCACCCCACCGTTCTTGGCTGGACCCAGTTATACTGGCATTGGCCATCTATCCTAAGAAATTCAGTTTTATGGCAAAAGAAGAATTATTTAAAGGTCGTTTTGCTAATTGGTTTCTGCGTAAATTAAATGCTTATCCCGTAAACCGCGTTAATCCTGGTCCGTCTGCTATTAAAAAACCAGTGAACCAGCTTCGTAAAACTCAATTATCAACTATCATCTTCCCGACAGGTTCTCGCTATTCTTCAGAATTAAAAGGTGGAGCTTTAATGATTGCAAAATTAGCAAATGTTCCATTAGTTCCAGCAGTATATCAAGGACCGTTTTCATTTGGTGCACTTTTTTCACGTAAAAAACGTAAAATTGCTTTTGGTAATCCAATCTATATTGACCGTAAAGAACGTCTTCATGAAGAGACATTAGCCAAATACAAGCAGATAATGCAAGACTCCTTTAATGAATTAGACAATCAATTAGATCCGCACTTCCATTACGATATGCCTAAAAAACCTGCGGATGATCATTTCTAAAAAAAGATCGACTTTAAAAGTCGATCTTTTTATTTACGATTAGCCTTTTTTGCTTGGTTTTTCATCGTTTGCATCATCATATGAAGCTTCCGATCAGAAGGTTTCTGGCCCATTTGAATCATCATCGTCCGCATCATGTCTTCAGAGATTGGTGGATTATTACGTAAGTAATTTTCCATGTACTTACGAGCACCAAAGAATCCAATTACTAAACCAACTAATAATGCTAAAATCATCAGCATAATTGTTCCTGCCACGTTTTCTTCCCCCTTTTAAGTTAATATTATTAATAATACAAAATTACTCCACTCTTGAAAAGTATTTATTGAAAATAATGAATATTTTAATCGTCACGAAGTCCCTTTTTCCGTTGGATTTCTTTAATCTTTTCAGGAGTAACCTCTTTACCATTTTTATCAAAAATTTGAGTCATTTCAATTTTACTTTTAAAAGCTTCCCGGAAATTCTTGAGATATTCATCACGTAGCTTTTTTCGCTCAATTTTTTCTTCTTCAGTTAACCCTTCTGATTTGTTTTTATGAGCTAATTCATTAATTCTTTTTAGTAATTTATCTTGTTCATTTTCTTCAGCCATAATTATCCTCCTTATGATTGCAATTATAAGTCTAACCAAGTCATTTCATGATTGCAAGATGCTAAAGTTTTCGAACGTACGTTTACACTATGTTTTACCTATGATAAAATAATTTTAATAAAACAATTGAGGTGGAAATATGCCAAGAAACGCACTTGATAAACAAACAGCTGTTTTAAATTATATACACAAACAAGTTGATGCTCAGGGGTATCCACCAACCGTTCGGGAAATTTGTGCGGCTGTAGGATTATCTTCAACTTCGACCGTTCATGGACATATTAACCGGCTCATTAAAAAAGGCTATCTAAAAAAAGATCCTGCTAAGCCACGGGCTTTAGAAATAACTGCTGAAGGATTAGAGTTTTTGGGAATTGAGCCTAAAAATAATTCAATCCCTTTGTTAGGAGTTGTTGCGGCTGGTGAACCTATATTAGCAGAGCAGGATGCTACCGACTTTTTCCCTATTCCACCGACCATTAATGATCATGATGATTTATTCATGTTGCAGATTCAAGGTACGAGTATGATCAACATGGGAATTTTAGATGGCGATAAGGTTATTGTTCGACGACAAAATACTGCCAATAATGGTGATGTTGTTATTGCTATGACCAGCGATAATGAAGCCACATGTAAGAGATTTTTCAAGGAAGAAAGCTATTATCGACTTCAACCAGAAAATGATACGATGGATCCGATTATTCTTAATCATGTCACCATTTTAGGGAAAGTTGTTGGATTATTTAGGGATAATATCTTTTAAATTAGTTTAATGAAAAAATAGGCCTTAAACGTTCGATTAATTCGAATGTTTAAGGCTATTTGTATACTTATTTTTATTTTTCTTGATAAATGCGCTGATTTTCTTGCTGACCAACAAGTACAAATTCAGATGGATCCGTATCAATATCATAAATGATATCTTCTTTACGCATCCCTAATTGATCATTAAACATCTTTTCATACTCACCAATGGATAACTGGTGACGTTTTTGCAATGTTTGTAGTAAATCATCACCGATTTGGTGCCGATAATCTGGTTGCAGAATCCCTGAATAGAATTCTCCTTCTGCTCCAGAACCATAACTAAATAGCCCTATTCGTTCTCCAGGAGTTACATCACCATTTTGTAATAGAGAAATTAATCCTAAATACAATGATCCGGTATATAAATTACCCACTTGACGCGAAACCTTTTGCTCCGCAGCCAAGTTATTCCTTAAGCGCTCCGCAACTGGACTGGCATCATCTTGTAACAAACCATCCAGGCCTTTCTTCCCCATCTTAGTATAAGGTAAGTGAAAAATTAAGGCTGCGAAATCCGCTAAAGAGCGACCTGTCAATTGTACATAACGATGATATGTCTTTAAAAAGAAATCAACATAAACTTGATTTGAATATTTACCATCCACATATGCTTCCATTGAGTATAATGGTCGCCAAAAATCCATGATGTCTTTTGTATAAGCGACACTTGTATTTTCAATTGTTAAAACACGGGGATTTTGACTGATAATCATTGCTACGGCCCCAGCTCCCTGAGTTACTTCTGCGGGTGTATTGAGACCATAACGAGCAATATCGGCTGCAATTACCAAAACATTTTCCGAAGGATTCAAAGCTACTATTCCACGAGCAAACTGCAGTGCGGCAGTCGCTGAATAACATGCCTCTTTTGTCTCAACGACCCTAATATAATCGTTGAGTCCTAATAAGCGTTTGATATAAATACCACTAGCTTTTGAATTGTCAACTCCTGATTCGGTTGCAACAATTAAAGTCGACACATTACGAAGACTTTTGGGTGAAAGTTTGCTTGCTGCTTGAGCTCCTAACGTAACAATATCTTGAGTTGGCGGAACAACAGCCTGACGCTCCTGGCCAATTCCGATTTTATACTTATTGGGATCAACTTGGCGAGCATCAGCTAAATCATCCATCGTTATATAAAAAGGTGTCGTAGCAAAAGTTATTTGATCAATACCAATTTCCATATAAATCTCTCCATTAAAAAATTGACACTAAGCCTTATATATTGCTTTTTAAATTTAAAACCTAGAGTCTCTTCACATTTATTTAATTATGCAATCAAAAATACCAACTTAATTTCAGTATTTCATCTTTTTTAAGTTCAAATATATTTAGGTCAAATTTGGCTATCGATGAGTATAGCATTGTTTAAAATCAATATCAAAGAAGGAAATACTATAATCATTTTGGCAGACCACTTCTGGTGCACGGTCTGCTGATTTTTTGTGTGCCAAATGTGTGCCAACTTTAGAATTTTAAAGAAATATAAAACCCCGAAAGTCTATCATATTAAATCTTCCAGGGTTAATATTTTTTTAGAATTCTTTTATGAAAGAAAAGTGCACGAATGTTGCACGGGCAAAAGTAAAAGGCCTTGATATCAAGGCCTTTCAAACATAAAAAAGGAGAGTACAGGATTTGAACCTGCGCGCCCATTCAACATGGGTTCGCCGGATTTCGAGTCCGGTGCATTACCACTCTGCCAACTCTCCATAACATTGTAATTATATCAAGTTAGCTAATAATGAGCAAGTCCCCTCATATACTAGCAGCAAGCCATCGTGGTTTACTTAACAGCATTATATGTAACTTTACCATCCTTAGCAGTGTAAACTGCTGAATTGTTATTATCTGGATTCATGATACTTACTGAGTATCCCGACCCTAACACACTTTTGAGCTGCTTTGAAGTTGAATCAATCGATTTAGTAAGGTTTGGCCACCCGACTTGATCAGCTTGTCCGGGGTTCTGAATTACATATGAGATCGCCTTAGATTCATCGCCATCCTTCGGCTGAATACGAAATGTTTTAGTATTGCTGTCAAATGTAACATTACCCATCTTGGCATATGCTTTTTGCATCTGACGAAGAATTGCCATTTCTTTGTTCTCTTGGGTTTGTCCATTTTGGGTTTGTAATCCACCATTTGAGAAAGAAGATAAACTACTACTTTTAGCACTAGTTGTCTGTTGTGTTGTATTGTTGTGACTACTGTGATGCCAATATGGCAGATTAATTGCTCCATATACAGTTACTGCTAAACTAACAAGAACAATAAATGTCGCCCATTTCCATTCTCGGTATTGTTGCCATGAATTAGCGAGGTAAAATAACCCCAGAATTAACATCAATCCACCAAAAACAACTAATATAATCATATTTAATCCATCCTTAAATTGAATATTTAATATTCCATTAAAGCCTTGACATCGTAATCAGCAATTTTTTTACGACCTTGTAAGTCTTTCAACTCAATAATGAATGCTGTGCCAACTACGACACCACCCATTCGTTCAACCATATCAATAGTAGCTGAGATGGTACCACCAGTAGCCAATAAATCATCAACAACTAGTACTCTTTGACCTGGTTTGATGGCATCGTTTTCCATTTGCAATGTTGCTTCTCCATATTCAAGATCATAGGTTGAAGAAATAGCTGGTCGAGGTAACTTTCCTTTTTTACGAGCTGGGGCAAAGCCAACACCAAGTGCATATGCGACAGGGCAACCAACAATAAAGCCACGTGCTTCTGGACCAACGACCATATCTACGTGTTTATTTTTAGCATAATCTACAATCTCATGGGTCGCCTGTTTGAATGCTTGGCCATCTGCCATCAATGGCAAAATATCACGGAAAATGATCCCCTTTTCAGGGTAATCAGGAATACTAACAACATATTTATGTAAATCCAAAGACATGATTGAATCTCCTTTAATTGGAACCTAAATTTTTTTGAATCCATTCGTTCAAAGACCTGGTATCACTTTTAATTAGCACCCGTTCAACTTGAAGACGCTTAGCATACTTACGATATGTTTCGGTCTCTTTTAGTTCACCTTTATGAATATTTGATGCTAAATTTAACAAGCCATTTTTTATTGTAACAAATCTTAGTTCTAAAAACACTTTTGTCATAAAAATTAACTGTTCTGTACTAATTTGTAGATAGTTACTCAAGTCCTCCATTTGGTTATTTAAATTAATTTGACCGTGCTGACGAATTGTTTGAAATAAACGTACAAAATGTTTGCGCGTTGGCAAATCAGAATGATGGACATTTTTAAAGTTATATAAATATAACTTCACTTCACTAACACCTTTGTTCGACTGTAAAACATGAACAAGCTCATCAATAGATTCTGGTACGTCTACAATTACTAATTCATTACTATTAGTGCCCTTAACAGGTTGAGAACCATTTAAAACTCGTCCAGCAGTGTTTCCTTCAATATTTTTTCTGAGTTGATCATTGAAAACAATATAATCAGCCTGATCCGTGAACATAGAAGGAACTAAACGCTTAGCCCGCTGATCCAAAATTAAAGTTCCACTACTTTCGCCATCAGTAAGCATTAATTGCACTTGTTTCTGGCCACGCCAATTGTTCATAGATAATTTAACTGCTAACTTAACTTGAGCACCCGGGTCGAAATAATGTAACTGTTCACCATGGTTAAAAGCCAAGACATCAATTACCTGGCCCTGGCTATTAATGCCAAATTTCAAATGTTGGTTACTATTGCCAATTTGTTGAGCCTTCACAATTTCAGGCGTATCAATTTCAAACACTGGTTCATCATTATCAGGACCAAAGGGCGCTAATTTTTGAATTGCATTATATAACTCTTGCGTAACGTCATTTGGAGAAATCCGACCAGCAACCCTTAGTTTAGGTTTTTGATTTAAATCCAGTTTCTGCTGATCAGCCGCTTCTTCCAGTACTTTAGCAATAGCAGGAACTTGCGTGATCATAAATGACATTCCGCAAGCCATTACGTGACCACCAAATGCAGTCATTAATTTTCGATGAGGGTCGAGAGCTGCAAATAAATCGTAACCTTCCACGCTTCGTCCAGAGCCCTTAGCAACTAGCTCCCCATCATTAACGCTGGCAATTATGGTTGGTTTCCCTGTGGCCTCAACAATTTTGCTAGCAACAATCCCTAATACTCCTTGATGCCAGCCATGGCCAACAATTAACAATGTTTTCCTTGTTAAATTATCAGGGGCCAGAGCCTTTACCTTTGCTTCTTTAAAAATCTGATCCACCAAAAGTTGCCGTTCTTTATTACATTGGTCCACTTGATGGGCTAATTGATCTGCTTCATTTTCACTAACGGTTGTTAATAATTTAACACCATCATTTCCATCCGCAATTCTTCCTAAAGCATTTAAACGCGGAGCTAGGGCAAAACTGATATCTTGACTAGTTAAATTACTTTCGTCTACCCCCGCAATCTTCAAAAGTGCATGAATCCCTGGTCGCAGCCCTTGTTGCAGCTGTTGAATCCCCAATTTAACCAGTGCATGATTCTCTTTTGCCATCGATACCAGATCAGCTATTTCACCGATTGCAACCAAGTCCAGCATTTCTGAAGGAAATTCATCTAGTAATGCCCACGCGACTTTAAATGCAACTCCAACTCCTGATAAATCTCCAAATGAATACTCACTACCTGGAAACTGTGGATGAACAATTGCTTCTGCATCCGGTAATTCTTGAGGAATACTGTGGTGATCCGTAATGACAACATCAACATCATTTTCTTTTGCAAAAGCAACTTCGTTTTTCCCAGTTACCCCGTTATCAACTGTGATGATTAATTTAGTACCATCATCGATAATTTTCTGATAAGCTTTTTGATTTGGTCCATATCCATCTCGAAAGCGGTTAGGAATATAGTAATTAACATTGGCACCAAGAGTTTCTAATGCTTCAAACATAATTGATGTCGCTGTCATCCCGTCAGCATCATAATCTCCATAAACCGTAATTTTCTGTCCTTCATTGATTGCCTTACGAATTCTTTTAACAGCTTTTTCCATATCATGTAACTGATTTGGTAATTGAATTTGTTGTAATTGAGACTTTAAAAACAATTGTGCATCATGAGCATTCGTTAATCCACGAGCCACAAGCAAGTTTGCTAAAATTGGGGGTATTTGGCATTGCTCCTGAATCTCTTTTACTTGCTCATCTGGCTGTTGAGGTATCATCTGCCAGTTGAATTTTGCATCTAACATAAATTATCTCCTAAACAAATGAAAGGCTAGGAATTAAACCCGGCCTTCTTAAAGTAAGTCTTTATTCTGTTGAAAATCGAAAAATTTTTTAATTGCCCAATCACCAATTCCAGGCATTACTTGGTAAATCCAACCAATGGCAGTGGTATAACCAGGGACGTTAATTTCACGTGTTTTGTAACCAACATTGTCCCAAACCGTTTTGGCTAATGAGTCTGATTTAATAATCATCCATGAAGGGATGTGCGAAAGATAACTGCCATCAGGATCAGCTTGAGCAAAAAAGTGTGTCGCAACTGGTCCCGGATTAACTGTTAAAACCTGAACTCCATAATCTGCTACTTCCATCCGCAAGATATTATCAAATTGAATAACACCCGCTTTGGTAGCTGAATATGCAGCGCTATTCGGCGTTGGTAATTTACCAGCTAGTGAACCAACATTGATAATTGCACCATATCCCTGATTCATCATTTGCTTAGCAACACAACGGCTTAAGTACATTGTAGCTAACAGATTAACCCGAACCATGGTGTCCATAGACCGGCGACTTTGATTGGCAACTGGTACCATATCACCAAGACCTGCGGCATTAACCAGAACATCAATTTCTCCGACTTCATGACGGACTTTATCAAGGACTTGATCAATCTGATCAGGGTCTGTGACATCCAACTGATAAGCAAAGGATGGACGCCCAGAAAGGATTAAACATTTGTGAGCAACCTCTTCTAGTTTGTCTTGGTGTCTTGAGCAAACTACAACAATTGCCCCACGTCGTGCAGCTTCAAGCGCTAACTGTTCACCAATTCCGCTTGAACCTCCAGTAATCAAAACAACTTTGTTTCTAAGTAAGCGTAATGATTTTAACCTCTTCATCATGATTAATGACCCCCTTTAAAAGGAATATCATAAACATCAAAATCTTTAACAACCCGCGTATTAGGGAATATATCACGAACTTGATTAGCTAAATTATAAGCCTTTTTTCCAACGTATCGAGCCGAGATATGATTCAAAAGCAACTGATGCACATGAGCATTTTGTGCAATGTGAGCAGCCTGTACATTAGTAGAATGATAATAATTATGTGCTAGTTTTGACTCGCCCTTTCCAAAAGTACTTTCATGTACCAAGACATCTGCATTGTTTGCAAGATCAATGGCATTTTTAGTTTTTCGGGTGTCACCTAAAATAGCTACAATCCGCCCCTTCTGTGGAGCCCCAATAAAATCATTACCATTCAGCACACGGCCATCAGCTAGTTTTACTGTCTTTCCTTCTTTTAGTTGGCCATAAACCGGGCCAGAAGGAATTCCCAATTTGCGAAGCTTGTCAACTTGCAGTTCACCTGGATGATCATGTTCTACTACCCGATATCCAAAACAAGTTATTTTGTGATCTAATCGCTCAGCATAGACAGAAAATGTTCGATCATTAAAAATCTCTCCATCATCCGTAATTTCAACAAATTTAATTGGATAGCTTAACCGTGACTCACTAATCCGCAATGTAGTTTGAACAAACTCTTTAACTCCCACTGGTCCATAGATTGTTAACGGTTCTGTGCCACCTTGAAAAGAGCGTGAGCTTAATAACCCTGGCAACCCAAAAATGTGGTCGCCATGGAGATGAGTGATAAAAATCTTTTCAATTTTTCGTGGTCGAATAGTAGTGTTCAAGATTTGATGTTGTGTTGCTTCACCAACGTCAAATAACCAGACCGCATTTCGTTCTTCTAGTAACCGTAAGGCTAAACTAGAAACATTCCTTTGCTTACTAGGAGAACCGGCTCCTGTCCCTAAAAATTCAATTTGCATCTTATTGCCAACTTTCTAAACTACTGAATAAATTCAAATACAAAATCCTGGATTCGTACTTGGTCGCCATCTTGAATTCCCTTAGCACGTAATGCATCATCCACTCCCATGTGTCTTAATTGACGAGCAAAACGTAACTGACTTTCTTCGTGATCCATATTTGTCATTGCAAATAATTTTTCTAATTTTTCACCGGATAATACCCATGTGCCATCATCATCACGAGAAATTTGAAATTCAGGTTCATTCTCATCTTTCTTTTTAAGACCGTATTTAACAATCTCGGTTTTATCATGACTTTCACTGTCAAATGAAGGGGTCTTTTCTAAGACATTAGTAGTTACCTGCATTAATTTATCGACCCCATCATGAGTAACAGCAGAAATTGGGAAGATTTGTGGTACTTCAGGAAGTGTGTCATCAGTGACCAGAAATTCCTTAAAGTGTTGTAAATTTTCCTCTGCATTTGGCATGTCCATTTTAGTTGCAACAATAATCTGGGGGCGTTTTAATAATTCTGGATCATAATTAGCCAATTCATGGTTAATAGAGCGATACCGTTCTAATGCTTGTTCAGAATCATCATTACTCATATCAATTAAATGCAGCAATACTTTGGTTCGTTCAATGTGTCGCAAGAATTGGAGTCCTAATCCAACTCCCTTAGAAGCACCCTCAATTAAACCAGGCATATCAGCCATAGCAAAATCACGTCCGTCTGGTAGCATAACCATTCCTAAATTTGGCACTAGAGTTGTAAACTCATAATCTGCTACTTTAGGCTTTGCTCCTGTAACCACGGACAATAACGTTGATTTACCAACAGATGGATATCCTATTAATCCAACGTCAGCTAACATTTTTAGTTCTAGTTCTAAATAGTGATCTTCTCCTGGTTCACCATTTTCTGCAATCTCAGGAGCTGGATTCTTAGCGGAAGCAAACCGCATGTTGCCACGACCGCCACGACCACCTTTAGCAATTACTAATTCGTCGCCATTTTTTACTAAATCGCCGACTATCTCACCAGTATCTAGGTCACGTACAGTGGTCCCCTGAGGCACTGGAATAACTGTATCCTGCGCATCAGCACCAGTCATCTGTTTACTCATGCCATTACCACCGTTTTTGGCTTTGAAAATACGATGATAACGAAAATCCATTAACGTCCGCAAACCTTCGTCAACTTTTAAGATGATACTGCCACCACGGCCACCATCACCGCCAGCTGGTCCACCATTTGGAACATATTTTTCTCGACGAAATGCTACCATCCCATTACCACCTTTTCCGGCATGGGCTTCAATTTTTACTTGATCGACAAATGTTGACATGATATTTCTCCGTTCTTTAGCTTATTATTTTAGTATATTTGAAAACTAACCAACCGTCAAAGTTAATCATGACTACTTCCCTTAGCAACTTCGGCTTGCTTTTGAAGCGATACTTTAATCAGTTGTGCTGTTGGCCGGTTAATACCCAGCGCACGAATATCATCAACTGAGGCTTGTGCAATATTAGAGATGGAGCCGAATTGTTTCATCAGTTTAGTTCGGGTCCGTGGCCCAACACCTTTAATTTCATCAAGTCGTGAGCTTAATGAATGCTTAGTATGAACTTTACGATGGAATGTTATTGCAAATCTGTGAACTTCATCTTGGATTCTTTGAACTAAGTAAAAAGCTTGGCTCCGGGGATTTAAATTAACATGTTCATCATGATCACCAAATAATAAATCAGCAGTTTGGTGCTTATCATTTTTAACCATTCCTACAACCGGAATATCTAAATCCAGTTCGTTTTGTAAAACATCTTTGACGGCGTTCATTTGAATGTCTCCACCATCCATAAAGATCATGTCTGGCATTGGCTTATTTTCTTTTAATAACCGACTATAACGTCGACGAATCACTTCTTTGGTGCTGGCCGTTTCATCAGCATGGTTAATAACCGTTTTAAGTTTATACTTACGATACAATTTTTTAGCAGGTTCTCCATCTACAAAAACTACCATTGCTGAAACTGGATCCGCCCCTTGAATATGTGAATGGTCAAATGCTTCAATTTTATGTCCGGCCGGGAGACCCAGAGCATCAGTAATTTCTTTCATCGCCCCAGTTGTTTTACTCTTATCCATCTCTAAAAGTCGGAATTTTTCATCTAGGGATAACTGAGCATTTTCCTTCGCCATTGCCATTAGGTCCGCTTTTTCACCACGTTGAGGCGTCCGAACAGGCACTCCAAGGATTTCACTGATTTCCTTATTTGGCAAACCTGCAGGCAATAAAATTTCCTTAGGCAATATATTATTGTGACGGTTATAAAACTGCAAAATAAAACTTGTCATTTCTTCATCCGCTTCGTCCACAATTGGGAAAAGGCGCTTCTCACGTTTCATTAATCTGGCTTGACGAATGAAGAAAATTTGAATTGATAACCACCCTTTATCCATGTAGAAATTAAACAGATCACGTGGCGTTTCGTCATTGGAAATAATCTTTTGCTTTTCAACTGTCACTTCAATGTAGTGAATCTGGTCACGAATTTCTGCGGCACGCTCATATTCCATTTGAGCGGCAGCTTTCTCCATTTGGCTAGTAAGATGGCGCTTCACTCGCGCCGTATTACCATTTAAAAATGACTTAATCCGCTTAATCTGTTGATCATATTTTTCAAGAGGAACTTCTTTAAAACAAGCTCCCAAACATTGACCTAGATGATAGTAAAGACATGGTCTTCCTTGATATCCATTACAGCGACGCAGTGGATAAACCTTTTGAAGAAAGTGCACAGTTTCTTCTGCTGCATAAACATTAGGATACGGCCCAAAGTAATAGGCACCATCTTTTTTTACTTGACCAGTAATCATAATCCGCGGATCACGTTCGTTAGTAATTTTAATATATGGATATCCGGTACCCCGCTTTAACTTAATGTTAAAATACGGCTGATGTTTTTGAATTAAAGTAATTTCAAGAAGAAAGGATTCTTTGTTGGTAGAAGTTACAATCGTTTCAAAATCTGCAACTTCAGATACCATTGCCGCAACTTTTCCGGTATGACTACTTTTAAAATATGAACGAACCCGGTTTTTTAAATTTTTGGCTTTACCAACATAGATAATTTGACCGTTAATGTTCTTCATAATGTAACAACCTGGCTTATCAGGAAGTAGTGCCAATTTATGTTCTAAGTACTCTGTTGCCATTCAACCCCTCCTCGAATATAAATATTAACTATTATTTTATAACAACCGAACGTATGAACGCAAAAAACTGGTGACCTTGTTTCATTGGTCACCAGTTTCATTTATGACTTTATGCCTCGAGAATTTTTTGAAGGAATTCTTTAGCACGCTCGGTTTGAGGATGTGCAAAGAATTCATCCGGTGTTGCTTTCTCTTGGATTCCTGCATCAGCCATAAACCAAATTTGATCGGCAACATTCTTAGCAAATCCCATTTCATGCGTAACGACCACCATTGTCATCCCATCATTTGCCAATTGTTGCATAACCTTCAACACTTCACCCACCATTTCTGGGTCTAGTGCACTTGTAGGTTCATCAAAAAGCATAACATCAGGTTGCATTGCCAGTGCACGTGCAATTGCTACACGTTGTTGTTGACCACCAGATAAACTAGCAGGGTACGCCTCTGCTTTTGCCCCCATGCCTACTTCATCAAGAAGTTTTTGAGCATTATTTTTAGCTTCTTCATCAGAAACATTCTTAACCTTTTTAGGAGCAAGCATCACATTTTCTAAAACCGTCTTATTTGGAAACAGGTTAAAGTTCTGGAAAACCATGCCCATTTTTTCACGAACTTTTTGAACACCTTTTTCATTCAAACCTGTTAATTCTGTTCCTTCTACAGATACAGTACCACTCGTTGGTTTTTCGAGTTGGTTCAAGCAACGTAAAAATGTTGATTTACCAGCACCTGAGGGTCCGATAATACAAATAACTTCACCCTTTTTCACTTGGCCATTGATATCTTTTAAAATTGTATTGTTGCCAAACTTTTTTGTTAAATTTTTAATGTCAATCATTACTTCTTCGCTCATAATTACTCTCCAGTCATTAACTATTTATGACATTATTATACTGGTATTCTTATTATTATGCAATATTTTTGAATATATTTAACCATTTTTATATTATATTCATTTAATATGCAATTAATTCTGAAATTGGAATGTGGTATACTGAAATTATATATTCACGTATATCAAAAAGGAGTGATAATAGTGGGATTAGTTACTCGACGTAGTGACCAATTAGATAAGTTATTTGAAAACTTTGCAATTGATCCAAAGAAAAAACAAAAGACAACATCGAAAAAGCATGAAAACGATGATAAGAAAAGCAGTAAAAAGGAAGAGGACTAGATTATTTCTAGCCCTCTTTATTTAATTTTCAATTGTAAATCCATGAGGATAACGTTTATTTAACGTTTCAATATTATTTTTAGCAACTTCATCAAACGGAATATCTGCCCATTCAGCTACCTGAGAAAGGTACCAAAGTACGTCTCCCATCTCATGAATTAATTCAGTTCGATCTAAATTTTTCCCTTTAAAGGTATAGTTCTTCACTAAATCAACAACTTGTCCTGTTTCACCTGCTAATCCGAGCGCACAATTTGTTAACACTTGTTCGTTACCATATAGTGTCCTCTTAGCAGCTTTTTGATAATCATTAAAATCCATTACTTTACCCCAGTTTGCTTTTCAATCCAGTGCCAAACATCATCCTTACCACGCTTAGACGTAGCAGAGAAGAGAATTAATGGTTGGTCTTTGACGAACTGCAGTTTATTTTTTACTTCTTTAATTACCTTCGTGTATTGACTTGGTTTAACTTTGTCAGTTTTGGTTGCTACAACTAAAACCGGCAAATGATAGTAAGTTAACCATTGATACATCTGAGCATCGTCAGCAGTTGGCGTATGCCGAGCATCAACAAGCAATATCACGCCCCGCAATTGTTGACGCTGCGTTAAATACTGTTCAATCATTTGACCAAACTCTTCACGCTGCTTTTTGGAAACTTTAGCATAACCATAACCAGGTACATCAACAAAATAGAGCTGGTTTTCCACATCATAAAAGTTCAGAGTTTGTGTCTTTCCAGGTTGGCTGGAAGTATGAGCAAAATTACGACGGTTAATTAAAGTGTTAGTGAGGGAAGACTTACCAACATTGGAACGCCCGACTAAAGCAATTTCAGGATAGCCTGTAGTAGGATATTGATCTGCACGAACAGCACTAATGGTTAAGTCAACTTGATTTACATCCATTTTTATTCCTCACGATCATTATGACGTTTTTTTATCATTCATCACATATTTAGGTTCAGTATGATTTTCAACGCAATTTTTGTCAATTACTACTTCTTTGACATCCTGTCGACTAGGTAAATCGAACATTACGTCACGCATTACTTCCTCGATAATTGAGCGTAATCCACGAGCCCCAGTATTTCTAGCAATTGCTAACCTGGCCATTTCTCGTAATGCTCCATCAGTAAACCGTAAACTGCTTCCATCGAGACGAATTAGTTCTTGATACTGCTTAACCAACGCGTTCTTCGGTTCAGTTAAAATTCGAACTAAATCATCTTCGTCAAGCTTTTCAAGAGCTGTCATCACAGGTAAACGTCCAATAAATTCTGGAATTAACCCAAATTTTAAGAGATCTTCTGGAATGACATGCTGCAAAATATTCTTTTCATTAACTTGATCGGCTTCCTTAGAGTCAGTACCAAAACCAATTGTTTTATCGCCAAGACGTTCCTTAACGATTGACTCAATCCCATCAAAAGCACCACCAACAATAAATAATATATTTTTGGTATCCACTTGGATAAATTCTTGTTGTGGATGTTTACGACCACCTTGAGGCGGTACATTAGCAATTGTTCCTTCAAGGATCTTCAATAATGCTTGTTGAACACCTTCACCAGAAACATCACGAGTAATTGAGACATTTTCACTCTTTTTAGCAATTTTATCTATTTCATCAATATAAATAATGCCTTTTTCTGCTCTTTCGATATCATAATCAGCCGCTTGTAGTAGCTTTAAAATGATATTTTCAACATCTTCACCAACATATCCTGCTTCAGTTAATGTAGTGGCATCTGCAATTGCAAATGGAACGTTCAAGATTCGTGCCAAAGATTGAGCTAAATATGTTTTACCAGATCCAGTCGGTCCGATTACAGCAATATTGGACTTTTGAAGTTCAGTATCATTATTATCACCCGTAACCATCGCATTTACTCGTTTGTAATGATTATAAACTGCTACAGCAAGTGTCTTCTTGGCTTCGGACTGTCCAATCACATAATCATTTAATTGTCTCATTATTTCAGCTGGTGTTGGTACCTTAAAAGTATCATTATTAACTTTGTCTTCCGCCAATTCTTGTTTAATGATCTCTTGGCAAAGATCAACACACTCATTACAAATGTATACACCTGGGCCAGCAACAATCTTTTTTACTTCATCTTGTGACTTCCCGCAAAACGAACAATGAACATTTTGTTCCGTCGTATCTTCGAACATTTGCTAACCTCCTTATAAATTCTATATAAAAAGGGGTTGCAACACTAGATTTGTTACAACTCCTTTCATGGATAGTGTAATTAATGACAATCTTAGATTTTACTTGTCATCTTTTTTAGCAGGCTTGTCTTGCTTAGCAGAATCTGCAACCAAGTCAACTGCCTTCTTGATTTGAATATCATGGGCTAACATGTCTTTAGTCAAGCTCTTTTCAACAGCATCTTCTTCCATGCCAAATTGCTTAGCTAAATCACTAATTTCCTTCTTGATGTCATCATCAGAAGCTGTTAAATCAGCATCTTTGACAATGGCTTCAAGAACAAGGTTAGTCTTAACACGCTTATCTGCATCAGATGCAAATTGCTTCTTCAAATCATCTTCTGATGAACCAGTGATTTGGAAGTACATTTGTGGGTTAATACCTTGTTGTTGCATTCCAGCAAGATATTGTTGAACTTGACGATCAGTGTCTTGATCAAGCATTGCTTGTGGAATGTCAGCAATTTCAGCGTTATTAACCGCTGCTTCAATTGCTTCATCTTCAATAGCAGATTTAGCTGCATCTTCTTTTTGTTCTTGCAGTTGCTTCTTGGTCTTTTCCTTCAATTCGTCTAAAGTATCAACATCTTCGTCAACATCTTTAGCAAATTCATCGTCTAAGTCAGGAAGTTGCTTTTCCTTAACTTCATGAATTTTAACGTTAAATACTGCTTCCTTACCTGCTAAGTTCTTAGCATGGTAATCTTCAGGGAAGGTAACTTTAACATTAACATCTTCATCGGCTTTGTGACCAATTAATTGATCTTCAAAACCTGGAATAAATGAACCAGAACCTAATTCTAATGAGTAGTTATCAGCAGAACCGCCATCAAACTTCTCACCGTCAACTGTTCCAACATAGTCAATAACAACAGTATCGCCCTTAGCAGCAGGTTCGTCTTCCTTAAGAACTAATTCTGCTTGTTGTTGACGCTTGTTTTCAAGTTCAGCATCAACGTCAGCATCGGATACTTCTGTATCTTGCTTTGAAACAGACATACCCTTGTAATCACCTAATTTAACTTCAGGCTTAACAGCAACTTCAGCTTTAATAGTCCAAGGTTGACCCTTTTCCATGCTGTCAATGCTAATTTGAGGTTGATCAACTGGTTCAATTTCGGTTTCCTTTACAGCTGCTTCATAAGCATCTGGGAGAACATCGTTCAGGGCATCTTGATACAAAGATTCTTCACCATACATTTGGTTGAAGATTGCCCGTGGAACGTGACCCTTCCGGAATCCAGGAACTGTGATTTGCTTTTGAGTCTTCTTAAAAGCATCATCAATTCCCTTTTGAATCGTTTCTACATCAATATCGAACGTTAATGTCCCTTTACTGGCTTCGCAGTCGCGTTCCCATTTTGCTGACATTTCATTTCCTCCAATAACATACAATTTTCAGTTTATCTAAATAAACCATAACATACCTTTTAATTCTACATTACGATCCTTGGAATTTCAACCGCTCCACTAGATTATTCAGTTTTAATCAACTAAAAAAAAGCTCTAGAAAATCTAGAGCTTTTTATTAGTCAACTAATAAATTAGTCAAGCACTTCTGATACCACACCGGCACCAACAGTGTGTCCACCTTCACGAATAGTGAACTTAAGACCCTTTTCAAGGGCAACTGGCTTTTGTAATTCAACAGTGAATGTTACGTTATCACCAGGCATAACCATTTCTACACCATCTGGTAATTCAATCTTACCAGTAACATCGGTAGTGTGGAAGTAGAATTGTGGTTGGTAATCAGAGAAGAATGGAGTGTGACGGCCCCCTTCTTCCTTGGTCATAACATAAACTTCACCCTTGAACTTCTTGTGAGTTTGAATTGAACCAGGTGCTGCAAGAACTTGACCACGTTCAACTTGATCATGTGAAATACCACGAAGAAGAACACCAACGTTATCTCCGGCTTCACCAAGGTCAAGAGTCTTGTGGAACATTTCAACACCAGTAACAGTTGACTTAAGAACATCGTCCTTCAAACCAACGATTTCAACTTCATCACCGATCTTAACAGTACCACGGTCAATACGACCAGAAGCAACAGTACCACGACCAGTAATAGTGAAGACGTCTTCAACAGGCATCATGAATGGCTTGTCAGTAGGACGCTTTGGAGTTGGAATGTAGTCAT
>ENA-ORUR01000284-ORUR01000284.1-human-gut-metagenome-genome-assembly--contig:-NODE-284-length-31671-cov-333.026_pt1 | contig 31671 bp, 6 predicted proteins | sample MGYA00242086_ERZ509223 | MGnify/ENA primary metagenome ERZ509223 (study PRJEB26280, sample SAMEA2338820) | human gut metagenome | biome: human gut; feature: human-associated habitat; material: faeces... | reverse complement strand
AGGCAACGAAATCACGCGTATTAAATACCAAGACGAAAATGGTAAAACCCACCAAGTGGCAACTAAAGACGATGGTATGAAATACGGTGGCGATAGCGGTGCGGTGATTAACAAAAAGCTTAATGAACAAGTAAACGTAATCGGCGGTATTACTGATGCTAGCAAGTTGACTACAGAAGATAATTTAGGTGTTGTATCCGACGGTACTGGCAACCTCAAGGTTCGTATGGCTAAAGACTTGAAAGGTCTTGAAACAGTAACCACTAAGGACGCTGCGGGCAACACCACAGTTGTGAACGGTGGCGGTGTAACAATTACACCTGCTAGCGGTAATGCAGTAAGCCTTACTAAAGATGGCCTTAACAACGGTGGTAATACAATTACCAATGTTGCGGCTGGTGTAAACGGCACTGATGCGGTTAACGTAAATCAATTAAAAGGTGCAACAGATAAGATGGCGAATGCAATCAATGCTGTAGCGGGCGAAACACAACGTGTAGGCGCACATGCAGCGGCTATGGCTGCGTTGAAACCAATTCAATACGATCCATTGGAGCCAACTCAAGTAATGGCTGGTGTTGGTAATTACAGAGGTGAAACTGCGGCGGCGTTAGGTGTTGCACATTACTCTGCAGAAGATACTATGTTCCATTTGGGCGTATCTGTTGGTGGTCATCACAATATGGTGAATGCTGGTGTAACTCACAAATTCGGTAACTCCGATGCGAAGAAAGCGATTCCAGAACGTTATAAAGGTGGCCCTATCAGCTCTGTTTATGTGTTGCAAGATGAGGTAACAGCGTTGAAAGCTGAAAATGCACGTATGCAAGAAAGCCTTAACGAATTGTCTTCTGTGAAGGCTGATAATGCACGTATGCAACAACGTATTGATGAATTATCCTCTGTGAAGGAAGATAATGAACAAATGAAGGCTCAAATTGCATTGTTGATGCAACAAGCAGGGCTTACAAAGTAAATTTGACTTGATTAAATGGGTTATTTAGTATACTCTAGTCATGTAAGAATCATGTAAGAATCATGTAAGGAATATGAAAGCCGCCCTTCGGGGGGCGGCTCGTCATTAGGAGGATTTATGAAATTCAAAACATTTATGCCTGTATTGGCACTTGCTTGTGTATGCGCGGTAGGTCAAGCGGATGCGGCTCAAGATCGATTGATGATGCCAGAACAACCGGCAGAACCATTAAACGTGATTGAAGCGGAAGTTGCAGTTCCTGTACCTAGCGAAGAAGTTCGTGACGTTGTTAATGCTTTCACACAATTCCAATTGGACCAAAAGGGAAAACGTATCATGGATGATTCCCGTGTTATGACCGGTCAAGAGCGTTACCGTAACAATGTATTGTACTACATGAACGTTCGTCGCAGCTGGTACATCGTGAGCCATCGTTATAAAAACGATAGCTATGGGCGTTTGGCGTTAGATCGTTTGTACAATGATTACAAACAATTCTTTACAGAACATGCGACTGTATCTGAAGATGCTAAATTGGACTATGCGCAACAAATCATTGATATCTTGGATCGCAATACAGCCAATGTACATGATGATGAATTGCGTTTCTACATGAACGAAATGGTGATCTTTAGCTTGAACGAAGCTATGAAAGACGGTAATAATCGCGTGAAACCTGTAGATGAAAAAGCAGCTCCTGCGATGGACGAACTTCACACAGTGGATCTTCGTAAAGCGATTAATGCACCAACAATTCAATAATTTTAGATTATCCAATTATAAGAATTAAGTGTTGTTGTGTTGTATTGTATTTCTTATAATTGTATGACCGATAAAAAATATCGGGGTGTTGTTTGTATTAACAATACCCCGATATTTTTATGCATATAATTTTGCAATCAATGTGATTCGCTGACCTTGAATCACCTTATATGTAATTTTTTTTACGATGGCCGTAAAGTTGTGATGCAGAAATTGTAACTGATCGTTAGGTTGAACGTCCGCATCATATGTGAATACGCCTTCTTCCCCATTAAAGCGACCTTTGATTGTGAAAGTTTGATTATCTCGTGTAACTACGATATCTTCTTCTGTAACCGTATTTGGTTTATCTATATTTTGTTGTAAGATATTGAGTTCTGACATAGATTTCTTCCTCCTTTCTGCTTTCAGTATAACAATAAAAATTAAAAAACACATGGAGTAATCGTATAAATTGTTTTTATACACATATGCTCTATTTCTATAAAGCCCGCCGATACGCCTTTAGAGTGCATTAGAATAAAAAAGGAATGAAGGCGATTTGAATTTCACCTGTCATTCCTTTTACTATATAATAAAATGCTACCTTTATTGATTGTGCAATAGTTAATTGGCTTAAGTAGGTATGTAGTAATTGTGTACGTACATTGAGTCAAAATGGCAGAAACACTGTACGATATCTGTTTATGAAAAGATATCATTCTATTATATGGTCTATCATAAATCAGAATGATGAAGAGAAAATAAATTGGTTATATATGATGTGATATTGGTACATAATTATGGAGCATATTAGTATTATTTATGAAAGTTGGTGAATAATAGTAAAAAAATACAGCATTTATGCAGAATATTCAGTATATTTAATTTTATCGAAATTATTAATAACTTAAACACAAAAGTTTTATGAAAATAAAATGAAAAAAAGTTTACTTTTCCCGTAATATGTGGTATTTTAGATATACACATTCAAGAATGTCGATGAATTCTCAATACATCATCGATACATCATTGTTATTTCATTAAATATGTAGATAGTTAGTTAGTAAGTTTTATAAGTTTTATAGGAGAAAGATTAATGAATCGAGTATTTAAAGTGATTTGGAATCGCACAAAGGGCTGCTATGTCGTTGTGGCAGAAACAGCAAAGAACATGACGAAACGTTCTTCTTTGTCGGTTGTATTCTCTAAAATGGTAGGTGCTACAGCAGTTGCCGTTATGCTGACAGGCGTTATGATGCCTACCGATGCCTTAGGGGCACCTATTACAAGAGGTAACGGTGCACAAGCTGAAAATGACGGTGGTATTGCTATCGGTGATAATACGGCATCTAAGGGTGACTATAGTATTTCAATCGGTACTAATGCATCTGTAGGTAGAGGTGATACTGATGAAGGTAAAACACAGAGCGGTATTGCTATCGGACAAGGTGCAACTGTAACTGTTGATGTTGCCAAAGGGGCAGATGTTCCAGCAGATCAAAGAACAGGTGGTATCGCCATCGGTCAAGGTGCAACGACCAAGGTTGTTAATGCAATTGCTGTTGGTTCCGGTACTAGTGCTGATGGTGCACAAGCTGTAACTATCGGTCATAACTCTCGTTCGATTACCAATAACAGTGTAGCATTAGGTAATGAAACACGCGTGGCATCTCTTAATGGTTTTGCTCTTGGTAATAATGCGCGTGCCGGCTATGATGAAACCAATAAATTGATAGGTCTTCCTAATGACCAAGCCTTCGGTTCCAATGCACGTGCTTATGGTGGTTCTTCCATGGCGTTCGGTAATGATGCGAAATCCAGTGGTGGTGGTGCGGTTTCTATAGGTAACGGTTCTCAATCTAGAGGTGATTGGGCGGTAGCTATCGGTAATGGCTCTAAAGCTTTGAAACAGGGCTCTTCTGCATTGGGGACGAATGCTACAACTAATAGCTCTCACTCTACTGCACTCGGTTGGGGTAGTACTACAAATGGCTACGCTGATATCGCGGCTGGTGATGGTTCTGTTGCATCTGGTGGTAATTCCCTAGCAATAGGTGTGCAATCTTCTACATCTACTGGTGCGGTAGGTGCTGTAGCATTAGGTTTAAGCAGTAAAGCTGAGCAAACAAACTCTATGGCATTAGGTGTATCTGCTAATGCTGCACATGAACGTTCCGTTGCACTAGGTGCTAACTCCAAGACTGATGCTACAGTAAGCACACCAAATCAATTGGTAAATGGTTTATGGTATAAAAACTATGCCGGCGGTTCTGCTGATTCCACAATCAGTGTAGGTAGTGATACGGTAAAACGTACCATTACAAATGTAGCTGCCGGTCGTGTGAATGCACAATCTACAGATGCAATCAACGGTAGCCAATTATATGGTGTTGCTAATACTTTAGGTAATTTGGCAAGTACTACAAAAGGCATTTTAGGTGGCAATGCAGCGCTTGACCCTGATACGGGTAACTTGTCGATGAGCAATATCGGTAACACTGGTAAAGGCACAATTCATGATGCTATTAAATTCAATAAAGACACTATTGATAAAGGTCTTAACTTTGATGCTAATACAGGGGGTCCTAAAAACAACCTATTAGGTTCTAAAGTTACTATCAAAGGTGATGGCAGTAATATCAATGCCGCAATTACACAAGCTAATGGTGATACAACTATTAACATGACTTTGGGTAACACCGTTACAATAGGTGCAGCGAACCCTGTAACGATTAATGGCACTACAGGCCATGTAACAGGCCTTCAAAATAAAGACTGGAATATAGATAATCCTGTAGCTGTATCCGGCCGTGCTGCCACAGAAGATCAGTTGAAAAAGGTAAACGAAAAAGTTAATACCAATAAAGCTGCCATCGATAAAAATATTGGGGATATCAATACTAATAAGCAAAATATCACAAAAAATGCTGGTGATATTGCGAATAACAAAACTGATATCGCTAAAAATAAGCAAGATATTTCAACAATTAATACGACAATTAATAAAGGCTTGAACTTTGCTGGCGATACTGGTAATGTAAGCAACAGACAATTAGGCGACACTGTAACTGTTAAAGGCGGTGCTACAGGCGCATTATCCGACGGTAATATCGGTGTTGACTCCGATGGCAATGGCACATTAAATGTGAAATTAGCTAAAACATTGACTGGCTTGGACAGCGTTACAGCTGGTAATACTAAGATTGATAGCAACGGATTGACTGTAGGTGGTAAAACATATGTATCTCCAACAGGTCTCAATGCGAATAATCAAAAGATTACTAATGTTGCTAATGGTAGCGCCCCTAATGATGCAGTTAACTATAGCCAATTACAAGCTGCTATCGGTGGTACAGCCAAAGCATCCACTGTAAAAGCAAAGGATGCGAATGTAACTGTAACAGAAAGTACAAACGCAGCAGGCGGTAAGGAATATACTGTTGGTTTAGGCAATAAAATTACTGTAGGTACAGCACATCCTGTAACTGTAGACGGTGATGCTGGTCATGTAACAGGCCTTACAAATACAGATTGGGATGTAGAGAATCCTGTAGCTGTATCTGGTCGCGGTGCTACTGAAGATCAGTTGAAAAAGGTTAATGATAAAGTTAACACTAATAAAACTGCTATTGATAAAGGTTTGAACTTTGATGGTGACTCCGGTGCAGTTATCAATAAAAAATTAGGTGAAAAACTATCCGTTAAAGGCGGTGCTACAGGCACATTATCCGACGGTAATATCGGTGTTGAATCTGACGGCAATGGCACATTGAATGTAAAACTAGCTAAAACATTGACTGGCTTGGACAGTGTTACAGCTGGTGGTACTACTATCAATAACGGTGGCTTGACTGTAGGTGGTAAGAACTATGTATCTCCAACAGGTATCAATGCGAACGATCAAAAGATTACCAATGTTGCTGATGGTACTGTAGGCGCAGGCAGTAAGGACGCTGTAAACGGTGGTCAATTGCACGAGGCTAAAGACGAATTAAATACTAATATCAGTAATGCCAAAACTGAACTTATCAACAAGGGCCTTCGTTTTAATGCTGATAATAACGATGAAAAAACGAACAAACTTGGTTCTAAAGTAACAGTAAATGGTGATGGTAATATCACTACTGAAATTACGCAAACCGGCGATGACACTACAATCGGCGTTAAATTGAACAAAAATCTTAATGTTCAAACATTGACGGCTACAGATACTGTGAAAGCCGGCGGTGTAACAATGGGTAAACACGCTGATACTAAGAACTATGTAACTGGTCTTGATAATAAAGATTGGGATGTGAACACATCTAATCCTGTAAGCGGTCGCGCTGCTACAGAAGATCAATTGAAAAAAATCAGTGATGTAGTTAAGAACCAAGGTGCTGCTGCTACAGATTACCGTTTGGTGAAAAATTCAGCTGCTGCAGATGAGGCTTATACTGTTGATTCTAATGGTGATGTTGACTTGACTGTAGAGGATAAAAACCATGCAGGTACAAAAGAGACTGTTAAGATTAAGGACGTTGCGTCTAAATCTAGCCTCGACAAATTAAATGATCGTGCTGTTAAGTATAATTTGGATAATGGTGCTGTTGATAAGACAAAAGTAACTTATGAAGGTCCTACCTATACTAATAAAACTGGTGGTACTCACGTAACAAATGTGGCGTATGCAACAGGTAATGATGGCAGCGAAGCGGTTAATGTGGATTACTTGAAAGATAAAATCAAAGATAGTGAAGACGCATTAACTAATAAAGGTTTGAAATTCAACGCTAACAGTGGCGGCGTAAAAACTAATAAATTTGGCTCTACAGTTACTGTTAAGGGCGAAGGTAATGATGCTGATGCTAACTACAGCGGTGAAAACCTTAAAACTTTCATCACACAAGATCAAGATGGTAACACAACTATCGATGTGAAGATGAACAAAAACCTCAAAGCTAATAGTGTGGCTATTGCTGGTAAAAACGGTCAAGACGGCGTTACACTTAAAGGTGGCGACGCTAAAAACGGTGTAGATGGTACAAGCATTAATCGTTTAGTGACTGAAGATAAAGACGGTAATACACATACGCTTGCAACTCTTGACGATGGTATGATGTACGGCGGCGATACAGGTAATGTGATTAAAAAGAAACTTAACAATCAAGTGAATGTTAAGGGCGGTATCTCCGATGAAAGCAAATTAGCTGCTGAAGATAACATCGGTGTAGTTTCCGACGGTTCCGATACATTGAAATTGCGCTTGGCGAAAGAATTGAAAGGCTTGACGTCTGCTACTTTCACAAACGGTGGCAATAATACTGTTATCAATGGTGATGGCATGACCATCAATCGTGCTGGTGGCGATGCAGTAAGTCTTACAAAAGACGGCTTAAATAACGGCGGCAACAAGATTACGAATGTTGCTGATGGCACGGACCCTAACGATGCAGTTAATAAATCTCAATTGGATAAAGCTACAGCAGCTGCATCTACAACGGTATCTGCAGGTAATAATATTACTGTGACACCTAGCACCAATGCGAATGGTTCCAAGAACTATGAAGTAAGTCTTAAAGATCAAGTGACATTGGGCTCTGATGCTACGAAACAAATCGCAATGGATGGTACTACAGGTACTATCAAGGCTGGTGATAAAGTTACAATTGATGGCAATAAAGGTACGATTAAAGCTGGCAACGTAACAATTGACGGTGAAAACGGTACCATTAAAGCTGGTGACAAGGTAACTATCGATGGTAAAGATGGTAAGATTGCAGCAGGCAAGGTATCTGTTGATGGCAAAGACGGTTATGTGACAGGTTTGGAAAACAAAGATTGGGATCCTGACAACATCACAAGCGGTCGTGCTGCTACAGAAGATCAATTGCAAAAATCTCACAAATCCTTGGATAACAAGATTAATAACCTAGGTGATGAAATCACGAAAAAAGGTATGAATTTCGCCGGTAATACAGGTGAATTCCACCGTGATTTAGGCCAAAAGGTTACTATCAAAGGTGAAGGTACAGAGTCTGACGATAAATACTCCGGCGAAAATATTAAAACAGTAGCCGACCAAGATGGTAATGTTAATATCAAGATGGCGAAAAACCTTAAGACTGACAGCTTAACTACTGATAAGGTAAAAGTTGGCAAAAACGGTCAAGACGGCGTATCCATTACAGGTCCTAACGGTGCTGACGGTACAGACGGCAAAGTAGGTATCACAGGCAAAGACGGTAAAGATGCTGTATCCATGTCCGGTAAAGACGGTGTTGGTCATATCGGTTTAACTGGTAAAGACGGCCGTAATGCGGATATTACCGTTGATAAAGGTGATCCAGACTTAGACGGTAACGCAATCACACGTATTAAGTACCAAGACGAAAATGGTAAGACCCACCAAGTGGCAACTAAAGACGATGGTATGAAATACGGTGGCGATAGCGGCTCCGTAATCAAGAAAAAGCTTAACGAACAAGTTAATGTAGTGGGTGGCATTACTGATGCTAGCAAGTTGACTACAGAGGACAATTTAGGCGTTGTATCCGATGGTACAGGCAACCTTAAGGTTCGTATGGCGAAAGACTTGAAAGGTCTTGAAACAGTAACCACTAAGGATGCTGCAGGCAATACGACAGTTATGAATGGTGGCGGTGTAACAATTACACCTGCTAGCGGTAATGCTGTAAGCCTTACTAAAGACGGCCTCAACAATGGCGGTAATACAATTACCAATGTAGGCCCTGGTGTAAACGGCACTGATGCAGTTAACGTAAATCAATTGAAAGGTGCTACAGATGGGTTAGCTAATGCTATTAACTCCGTAGCGGGCGAAACACAACGTGTAGGCGCACATGCAGCGGCTATGTCTGCATTGAAACCTATTCAATACGATCCATTGGAACCAACTCAAGTGATGGCTGGTATCGGTAATTACAGAGGTGAAACTGCGGCGGCTCTTGGCGTTGCACATTACACAGCAGAAGATACAATGTTCCATGTAGGCGTATCTGTTGGTAGCCACCATAACATGGTAAATGCTGGTGTAACTCGTAAATTTGGTACTTCCGATGCGAAGAAAGCGGTTCCTGAACGTTACAAAGGTGGCCCTATTAGCTCCATGTACGTAATGCAAGATGAAATGACTGCTTTGAAAGCTAAGTACGAAAAAGTACAACGCGACAATGAAGAAATGAGAGCACAAATTGCATTATTGATGCAACAAGCGGGCTTGAAATAATATGAAATAACATATTGGTACGGCAGTGCTTATAAAAGGCGCCAAAAGCGAAATGCTTTTGGCGCCTTTTTGCATGTAAAAAATAATTTCATTATCTGTAATGAGCATATATATGTCATGGAATCTTGTAATGTAATTAAGGCCGATGACTAATAATTTGCTCAAGATGACTTATTAAGATAAAATCCATTTTATTTCATGAAGTTAATTTTATGCGAAAAAAATAGGACATTTAGCATATTCATAAGCTATATAGAAAAATTTTTGTATATTCATAAATATTTATCGTTTAGAGGTGAACAGAGAGTGAAAAATTTTTTACTTTTAGTATAGAATATGGTATGTTTAATATAATATGCATCGGTAAATAGCCATATATTAACTGTATTTTTATTTTTTAAAAGAAATATAAAATATTTTATTATATTCACAAATTTTGATAGTTTTATGCAAGGAGTAAAACGAGATGAACCGAATTTTTAAAGTAATCTGGAGTCGTACAAAAGGATGTTATGTCGTTGTGGCTGAAACAGCGAAGAATATGTCGAAACGATCGACAATGACTTCTGTATTTGCCAAGATGATCGGAATTTCTATCTGTACTGTTATGTTAGCAGGAGGGATTATACCAACTGAAGCGCAGGCATCTACATTGCCATGGGGCGATAATGCTAAGGCTAAAAATGGTACTGTAGCGATAGGTGACAATAGTACAGCAATGGCAGATAATAGTGTGGCTTTGGGTACAGGTGCTACTGTTACACAAACTAATAGGGCTGGTGTTGGTAATGTGCAAGGCGTTGCAATCGGAAAAAATGCAACCGTTGAAGTAAATAATGGTGTTGCTATCGGTAATTCGACAAAAGTAGCTTCTTTAAATGGCTTTGCCCTTGGTAATACATCCTGGGCTGGATATGATGAGGCCGGTAACTATGTGGGCGCCGATAATGATCAGGCATTTGGTACCAATGCCAGAGCTTGGGGTGGAGCCTCCATGGCATTTGGTAATGATGCTAAAGCCGCTGCGGGTGGTGCCGTTGCAATGGGCAACGGATCGCAGGCAAGAGGTAAATGGGCCGTTGCAATCGGTAATAATGCACAAGCTAAGGCTCAAGGGTCTCGTGCTATTGGTGTAAATTCCTATGCAGTAGGACTCAATTCTATTGCAATGGGCTGGGAAAGTAATGCCCGTGAGGATTCTTCTTTAGCTATTGGTACAAACTCTGACTCAGTTCAGAAAAATAGTATTGCCATCGGTAATCGTGCAGTTAGCTATGCAGAGGATAGTGTTACTCTCGGTAGAAATACGACGGTAAATACAAATCATAATCGCTCAGTTGCTTTAGGTACTAATTCTGCGACTGCGGATACTCATAGTACACCGAATCAGCTTGTAAATGGTTTGTGGTATAAGAATTTAGCGGGAGGAACGGCAGATTCTACCGTAAGTATTGGTAATGATACAGTAAAACGCACGATTACAAATGTGGCAGCAGGGCGTATGAATTCTTCGTCTACAGATGCTATTAATGGTAGTCAGCTATATGCCGTAGCAAATAGCTTGGGCAATTTAGCCACTACTACTAAAAATATCCTTGGCGGTAATGCGGCGCTCGATCCTGATACCGGTAAATTAACGATGAGCGATATCGGCTTTACAGGTAAAAGCACGATCCACGATGCTATTAGATATAATAAGGACAATATCGATAAAGGATTGTTCTTTTATGGTGATAACTTTGTTCAGAACCAAGTAAAATTAGGTGACACAGTAAGAATAAAAGGTGGCGCTACCGGTGCTTTGGCTGACAACAATATTGGGGTTCAAGCAGACGGAAATGGCACACTAAATGTGAAATTGGCTAAAAAAATAACTGGTTTGGATAGCGTAACAGCGGGAACTGCTACGATTGATAATAAAGGGGTGTCTGTAGGCGGTAAACTCTATGTGTCAACAGGTGGTCTTAATGCCAATAATCAACAGCTTAGAGGTGTTGCAGACGGTAGCGGTAGTCAGGACGCAGTTAACTACGGTCAGTTGCAACGCGCAATTAACGGTACAGCTAAAGAAGCCATTGTAAAAGCAAATGATGATGGTAATATTACGGTAAGGGAAAACTCAACGGCGAAAGGTGGTAAGGAGTATACTGTTGGCTTAAATTATAAGATTACTGTAGGGAAAGGGGCGGCCTCGCATCCTGTAACCATAGATAGTGGTACAGGAACGGTCACAGGTCTTACCAATACATCATGGAATGTAAATAATCCAGCACCTGTTACAGGACGTGCTGCTACGGAAGATCAGTTAAAGCGGGTTAATGAGAGAGTTAATTCCAATCAGTATTTTATTAATCAAAATACGCAGAATATCTCAGATAACTCAAGCCGTATTGGTGCCAATGCACGAAATATCACAAAAATACAAGGTGATATTACTACTAATAAGAATGATATTAACACTATCAATAATACTCTTGAAAAAGGGCTCTATTTTAGCAGCGATACAGGTGCTTCGATTAAGAGAAAATTAGGTGATACTCTAGTCATTAAAGGCGGTGCTACAGGGGCATTATCCGATAATAATATTGGTGTTGTATCCGATGGTACCGGTAGATTGACTGTAAAGTTGGCAAAATATTTAACAGGATTAGAGAGCGTTAATGCAGGAAATACTACTATTAGTAAAAATGGTTTGAGTGTAGGTGCTAGAACCTATGTAACACCTGATGGCATCAATGCCAATAATCAAAAGATTACTGGTGTTGCTAATGGTACAGCGCCTGATGATGCGGTTAATTTCAGTCAATTGCAAAATGCTATTGGTGGTACTGCTAAGGCCACTACGGTAAAAGGGAAAGACGCGAATATAACCGTAACAGAAGGTGCCAATGCAAATGGTGGTAAGGAATACACTGTTGGATTGGGCAATAAACTTGCTGTAGGTACGGCACATCCTGTGACCGTGGATGGAACTGCAGGAACTATAACAGGTCTTACTAATACAGCTTGGAATGTAAATAACCCACAAGCCGTAACTGGTCGTGCCGCAACGGAAGATCAGTTAAAAGCTGTTAATACGCAAGTTAATACAAATAAGGATAAAATAGCTCAAAACACAACTGACATTGCTCAGAATACGACTGATATCGGTAAGAATAAGCAAGATATAGCTAAGAACAAGACTGATATAGCTCAAAATACGACTGATATCGGTAAGAATAAACAAGATATAGCTAAGAACAAGACCGATATAGCTCAAAATACGACTGACATCACCAAGAACACAACCGATATTGGTAAGAATACGACTGATATTGCACAAAATAAACAAAATATTGCACAGAATACACAAGATATTGCGACCAATAAAAATGCTATCTCTACAATTAATACAACTATTGCTAAAGGCCTTAATTTTGATGGAGATAGCGGTGCTGTAATCAACAAACAGTTGGGCGATAAGCTCAGCATTAAGGGAGGTGCAGCGGCTGCGAACTTGACGGACAATAATATCGGTGTCGTATCTGATGGCAGCACATTAAATGTGAAACTAGCTAAAACATTAACCGGTTTGGATAGTGTAACGGCTGGGGGTACAGCTATCAATAGTAGTGGTTTGACCGTAGGCGGTAAGACCTATGTAACTCCGAACGGCATTAATGCGAATGACAAGAAAATAACTAATGTTGCTAATGGTGAAGTGGCGGCTAATTCCAAAGAGGCAGTTAACGGCGGTCAACTTCATGCGGCTAAAACCGAATTAAATAACAATATTAATAATGCTAAAACTGAATTAAACAAAAATATCGGTGATGCCAAAACTGAACTTAATAAGAATATTAATGACGCTAAGACCGAATTGAACGGCAATATAGATAATGCTAAAACCGAGTTAAACAATAATATATCGACTGCGAAGAATGATGTGATTAACACAGGTCTCAAGTTTGATGCGGACACTGGTGGAACTAAGACCAATAAATTGGGTTCCAAGGTAACGGTAAATGGCGATGATAATATTACGACAGAAATTAGTCAAGCTGGTGACGATACTAAGATCGGTCTTAAATTAAAGAAAGATCTCAATGTTACTACTGTTACTGCCGCTGATACTGTGAAAGCTGGCACTGTAATTATGGGTAAACAATCAGGTGGTGCAGGTGGTACAAACGGTAACTTTGTGACAGGGCTCGATAATAAGTCTTGGAACGCGGATAATCCTCAAGCTGTAAGTGGTCGAGCTGCTACGGAAGATCAGTTGAAATCCGTTAATGATAAGGTCAACACAAATGTAACTAATATCAATAAAGGGTTAAACTTTAACGGTGATAGCGGTGCTGCGATTAATAAAAAATTGGGCGACACTGTTACCATTAAAGGTGGTGCTACGGCGGACCTTACGGATAATAATATCGGTGTCGTGTCTGATGGAAGCACATTAAATGTGAAACTAGCTAAAACATTAACTGGTTTGGATAGCGTAACAGCTGGCGGAACGACTATTAATAGTAGTGGGTTGACTGTAGGCGGTAAGACCTATGTGACGACGAACGGTATCAATGCGAATAATCAAAAGATTACCGGTCTAGCAAAAGGCACAGATCCTACTGATGCGGTTAACTTTAGTCAGTTGCAGGATGCTATCGGTGGAACGGCTAAGGCGAGTACTGTGAAAGCTAAAAACAGCAATATCACTGTAGAAGAAGGTACAAATGCAGCTGGTGGTAAGGAATTTACAATCGGACTAGGGGATAAAATCACCTTAGGAACTGCTAATCCTGTATCTGTTGATGGTACTGCAGGCACGGTAACTGGTCTTACCAATACTGCTTGGGATGTAGATAATCCACAAGCCGTAACCGGTCGTGCTGCAACGGAAGATCAGTTGAAGTCTGTTAATACACAAGTTAATACAAACAAGGACAAAATAGCTCAAAATACGACTGATATCAGCAAGAATAAGCAAGATATAGTTAAAAACAAGGCCGATATAGCTCAAAATACTACTGATATCAGCAAGAATAAGCAAGATATAGCTAAAAATACGGCTGATATCACCAAGAATACAACCGATATTGGCAAGAACACAACTGATATTGCTCGAAATACACAAGATATTACGACCAATAGAAATGCTATCTCTACGATTAATACGACTATCGCTAAAGGTCTTAACTTCGATGGAGATAGCGGCGCTGTAATTAACAAACAGTTAGGTGATAAGTTGAGCATCAAAGGTGGTGCTGTGGCGGCAAACTTGACGGATAATAATATCGGTGTTGTATCTGATGGCAGTGCGTTAAATGTGAAGTTAGCGAAAACATTAACAGGTTTGGACAGTGTGACAGCTGGAGGCACAACTATTAATGCTAGTGGTTTAACCGTAGGCGGTAAAACCTATGTATCTTCAAACGGTATCAATGCAAACAACCAAAAGATTACCAATGTTGCTAACGGTGATGTGGCTGCAAACTCCAAAGATGCGGTGAACGGCGGTCAATTGCATGACACTAAAACTGAGTTAAATAAAAATATCAGTGATACTAAAACTGAACTTACCAACAAAGGCCTTCGTTTCAATGCGGATAATAACGCTGAAAAAACGAATAAATTAGGCTCTAAGGTAACAGTAAACGGCGATGATAACATCACCACAGAAATTACTCAAACTGGCGATGATACGAAGATTGGTCTTAAATTGAAGAAAAATCTTAATGTTACGTCTGTTACTGCAGCGGAAACTGTGAAAGCAGGTACTGTAACCATGGGTAAACAATCGGATGGTGTAACCCCTGCTAATATGGGTAACTACGTAACAGGTCTTGATAATAAGACATGGAGCGTAACTAATCCTACTGCTGTCAGCGGACGTGCTGCAACAGAAGATCAATTAAAGACTGTTACTGAAGCTATCAAAACTCAAGGTGCTAATGCAACGGACTTCAGTCTTGTTGCTAATCCTGCAGCGGGTTCCAATGGTGACTACACTGTAGCTGCTAACGGTGACGTGGCATTGACCGTACAGGATAAGAACCATCCGGATCAAACGAAAACCGTAACGATTAAGGATGTGGCATCTAAATCCGAAGTAGATAAAGGCTTGAACTTTGACGGTGATTCTGGTACGACTATCAACAAGAAGCTAGGTGGTACTGTTGCCATTAAAGGTGGAGCTACGGCCGCAGATTTAACGGATAATAATATTGGCGTTGTATCTGACGGTACAGGCACATTGAATGTGAAGTTGGCAAAAACATTGACTGGTTTGGACAGCGTAACAGCTGGAGGTACAACCATCAATAGTGGTGGTTTGACCGTAGGTGGTAAGACCTATGTATCTCCAAACGGCATCAATGCGAACGACCAAAAGATTACCAATGTCGCTAATGGCGACGTGGCCGCGAATTCCAAAGACGCGGTGAACGGCGGTCAATTACATGAAGCCAAAACTGAGTTAAACAAAAATATCACTGATACAAAGACTGAATTAAATAAAACCATTGGCGATACTAAGACCGAGTTGAATAAAAACATCGCTGACACTAAAACCGAACTCAACAATAATATTAATGATGCTAAGACTGAACTGACCAATAAAGGCCTTCGTTTTGACGCGGATAATAACGATGAAAAAACGAATAAACTAGGCTCCAAGGTAACGGTAAACGGCGATGACAACATTACGACGGAAATTACTCAAACCGGTGATGACACTAAGATCGGTCTTAAATTGAAGAAAGATCTCAATGTTAAATCTATTGTTGCTACGGATACTGTGAAAGCCGGCACCGTAACCATGGGTAAACAAGCTGATGGGGCAAATCCGGCGAATAACGGCAACTATGTAACCGGTCTTGATAATAAGGCGTGGAGCATTGAAAATCCTACGATTGCATCCGGTCGTGCAGCAACGGAAGACCAGTTGAAAACAGTTAGTGACGAAGTTAAGAAGCAAGGTGCTAATGCAACTGATTTCAGTCTCGTAGCTAATCCTACGGCAGGCTCCAATGGTGACTACACTGTAGATGCTAACGGTGATGTAGCATTGACCGTACAGGATAAGAACCATCCGGATCAAACAAAAACCGTAACGATTAAGGATGTGGCGTCTAAATCTGAAGTAGATAAAGGTCTAAACTTTGACGGTGACTCTGGTACGACTATCAACAAGAAGCTAGGTGGTACTGTTGCCATTAAAGGTGGAGCTACGGCCGCAGATTTAACGGATAATAATATTGGCGTTGTATCTGACGGTACAGGCACATTGAATGTGAAGTTGGCAAAAACATTGACTGGTTTGGACAGCGTAACAGCTGGAGGTACAACCATCAATAGTGGTGGTTTGACCGTAGGTGGTAAGACCTATGTATCTCCAAACGGCATCAATGCGAACGACAAAAAGATTACCAATGTGGCTAACGGTGAAGTAGCGGCAAACTCCAAAGATGCGGTTAACGGTGGTCAATTGCATGACGCTAAAACTGAACTTACCAATAAAGGCCTTCGTTTTGATGCGGATAATAACGATGAAAAAACGAATAAATTAGGCTCCAAGGTAACGGTAAACGGCGACGACAATATTACGACGGAAATCACGCAAACCGGTGACGACACTAAGATCGGTCTAAAATTGAAAAAAGATCTTAATGTTACATCTGTTACGGCTACGGAAACTGTGAAAGCTGGCACTGTAACCATGGGTAAACAATCCGATGGTGCAACCCCTGCTAATACAGGTAACTACGTGACAGGTCTTGATAATAAGACTTGGGATGCAGGTAAAGTCGTATCCGGTCGTGCTGCAACAGAGGATCAATTGAAACAAGCTTTGGCAGGTCAAACTGATACAGGGCTTAAATTCAATGCCAATGTAGGCGGTGTAAAAACCAATAAATTAGGCTCTACTATCACTGTTCAAGGTGAAGGCAAAGCTGACGATGCTGATTACAGCGGTGAAAACATTAAAACTTTCATCAACCAAGATAATGATGGTAACACGACTATCAATGTGAAGATGAATAAAAATCTTAAGGCTGAATCCGTGAAAGTCGGCAAAGACGGTAAAGATGGCGTATCCATTACAGGTCCAGATGCGGCGAATGGCGCTGATGGTAAGGTAGCTGTTACAGATAAAAACGGCAAGGATGCGGTGTCCATGTCCGGCAAAGACGGTATTGGCCACATCGGTTTAACCGGAAAAGATGGGCGCAATGCGGATATTACTGCTGATAAGGGCGATTCCGATCTCGACGGCAATGCAATCACTCGTATTAAGTACCAAGATGAAAACGGTAAGACTCATCAAGTGGCAACCAAAGACGATGGTATGAAATACGGTGGTGATTCCGGTACTACCATCAAGAAAAAACTTAATGAACAATTGGACATTAAGGGTGGTGTTACAAGTGAAGATGAGTTGACCAAAAACAATATCGGTGTTATCAGTAAAGATAATGTGCTCAATGTTCGTTTGGCAAAAAATCTTAAAGGGCTGGATTCCATAACTTTCAATAATGGCACTAATGGTGCAAACGGTAAAACCGTTGTAAATGGTGAAGGTATGACCGTTCAAGATAAGGATGGCAATCCGTTGACTGCTGTTACAAAAGACGGTGTGAAGATTACCAACGGTCCATCCATGACGAAGGACGGTATCGATGCGTCCAATAAGAAGATTACGAATGTAGTCGATGGTACTGATTCTAAGGATGCGGTTAATAAATCCCAATTGGATAAAGCCGCAGCAGCTGCTACTACAACAGTAACGGCAGGTAATAATGTCCAAGTAGATAAGACTACTAATGCGGACGGTTCTACAAATTACAAAGTGGGCCTCAAAGACCAAGTAACGATGGGAACTGATCCTACGAAACAAATTGCGATGGATGGTACAACAGGTACGATTAAAGCCGGTGACAAGGTTACAATCGACGGCAACAAAGGCACCATTAAAGCAGGCGATAAAGTTGAAATCGATGGTAATAAAGGTACCATTAAATCCGGTAATGTTGCGATTGACGGTGAAAATGGTACAATCAAGGCCGGTGACAACGTAACAATCAACGGTAAAGACGGCAAGATTGCTGCCGGAAAAGTATCTGTTGATGGCAAGGACGGACATGTGACAGGCCTGGAAAATAAAGACTGGGATCCTGATAATATCACAAGCGGTCGTGCTGCTACAGAAGATCAATTGCAGAAGTCCCATAAAACCCTGGATAATAAGATTAATAACTTAGGTGATGAAATCACAAAGAAAGGTATGGATTTTGCCGGTAATACAGGTGAATTCCACCGTGATTTAGGTCAAAAGGTTACTATCAAAGGTGAAGGTCAAGGGGCTGATAGCGATTATTCCGGCGAAAATATCAAAACTGTAGCCGATCAAGATGGTAATATCAACATCAAGATGGCGAAAGACCTTAAGGCCGATAGCATCACTACCAAGACGATCAATACTGATACGGTCAATGCAGATAAGGTGAAAGTCGGCAAAAATGGTCAGGATGGCGTTTCCATTACAGGTCCAGATGCAGCAAATGGTACAGATGGCAAAGTAGCTGTTACTGGTAAAGACGGTAAAGATGCTGTATCTATGTCCGGCAAAGACGGTATTGGCCACATCGGTTTAACCGGAAAAGATGGGCGCAATGCGGATATTACTGCTGATAAGGGCGATTCCGATCTCGACGGCAATGCAATCACTCGTATTAAGTACCAAGATGAAAACGGTAAGACTCATCAAGTGGCAACCAAAGACGATGGTATGAAATACGGTGGTGATTCCGGAACTCCAATTAACAAAAAACTTAATGAACAAGTGAATGTAGTTGGGGGTATTACGGATGCTGGTAAGTTGACGTCCGAAGATAATTTAGGCGTCGTATCTGATGGAACTAATCTCAAGGTTCGTATGGCAAAAGATTTGAAAGGTCTTGAGTCTGTGACGACTAAGGATGCCAGAGGTAATTCTACGGTTGTGAATGGTAGCGGTGTAACTATTACCCCTGCTAGCGGTAATGCTGTAAGCCTTACTAAAGACGGCTTGAATAATGGCGGTAAAACAATCAGTAATGTAGGCCCTGGCGTAAACGGTACTGATGCGGTTAACTTGAATCAATTGAAGGGTGCTACAGAAGGTATGGCCAATGCCATTAATTCCGTGGCGGGTGAAACGCAACGTGTAGGTGCTCATGCGGCGGCAATGTCTGCGTTGAAACCTATTCAATACGATCCGTTAGAACCAACTCAAGTGATGGTTGGTATCGGCAATTACAGAGGAGAAACAGCAGCGGCTTTAGGTGTTGCACATTACACATCGGAAGACACTATGTTCCATGCAGGCGTATCTGTTGGTAGCCGTCATAATATGGTGAATGCCGGTGTAACTCGTAAATTTGGTACTTCTGATGAGAAGAAGGCTATTCCTGAACGTTACAAGGGTGGTCCTATCAGCTCTATGTACGTAATGCAGGATGAAATGACTGCTTTGAAAGCTGAAAATGCACGCATGAAAGCGCAGGATGAAAAATTAACTGCAGACTATGCGGCATTGAAAGAAGACAACCTTCGTCTACAGAAAGATAACGAAGAAACTAAACGACAATTAGCTCTTATTATGAGTCGTTTAGGCATGTAATTCACATCTGTTTCATCTTATATTCATGTGGTAAAAAGCGAGCTGATGTACCAGAAAATACCCATGAAGATTAGATGATTTTAACTCTATATGGTACATAAAATGAAAGAACGAAAGTCTACTGTGAAAGGACTTTCGTTCTTTTTTTGTATTTGACTTCACAAACTTTTCATAATAGTGTATAATACAGAACATATAATTTTAATCGAAAATTATAAATGTGATTAATTTACTATAAAATCATTAGTTTTAGATTATAAGTGTTGTTTGGCCCATTGTTGTAAGGGTTTTTATGATTGAAAATATATTTAAATGAGTAAGAAAATCAATTTTTAAAAGAAGTTTAAAGTTCTGAAAATAAATGAGCGAAATGTGAAAAAAATATATTTACATTCATAAACTAATCTGATATTTTATATGTATAGTAATTAAATTTTTGATGAAAATTTTATTATTTTTAGTGTTTTAGTGTTGGTTTTAGAATCCCTTATAAAACTGTGTGAAAGGTAGGTACTACTAAATGAATCGTATTTATAGGGTAATTTGGAGTCAGGTACGGGGCGCATATGTCGTTGTATCTGAAATCGCAAAAAGCCATACTCGTGGCTCCAAAAGCTTTGTTAGTAATTCCGCTAAAGCTTCAGTAAAAGTTGGCTTGGCGGCTATGGTTTTAACCTGCGGTAGTGGGTTAATTTCGAGTGTTCAGGCGGGGGATAAAGGTTTCTCTGTTAATCCAGAGCTTGGTGAAAATGCTGTTTTTAATTGGTTAAAACCTAAACCTGGCGCACCTGAAATTTTAATGTATGATTATGAAACTCCTGGTAATCCAGGTAGTGGCAAAGTGATCAATAATATAAACAATACTAAACTATATACTAATAATAAAGTGTTTGGTATAGAACTTGGCAATAGTGCTAGTGCACGATCTGCAGATGGTTCGGTATCTGGTATTGCTATTGGTGACTACTCTAATGCTCGTGGATTAGGTGTTGCTTTAGGTCAATATGCACAATCTAATAATATTGGTTCTATTGCGGTAGGTGCCGCAACAAAAGCCAACGGATTTAATTCGTTAGCAATGATGCGTCAAGCCTATGCAGGTGAACAATATGCGGCAGCTATTGGTACGGCAGCATCTGCACAAGGTAAAGCGAGCTTGGCTATGGGTCACTCCGCATTAGCAAAAGGTGATCAAGCTATCGCTATTGGTTCTGCTAATCCTAAGCCTTTCGAAGATGATAAGCATACTCAATATACAAAATATGACGGAAGTAGTAATACCCAAGCTAATACTGCTCGTGCTATTGCTATCGGTCAAGGTGCAAAAGTTGTAGCAGGTTTAACTCGAGATCAAAAAGCTTTTGCTGATGGTGTTGCTATTGGTACTCAAGCTGTTTCCGAGGGAACTCAAGGTGTAGCAATTGGTAATCGTGCTGCTCATTATCGTGATAACGCAGTAGCTATTGGTAACAATGCTAAAACATATGCTGTAGATGGTGTTTCAATCGGTAACAATGCTGAATCCGGTATTCAAAATGACCCAAATTATAAAGTAAACAACTCCGTTGCTGTAGGTAACTCTGCACGTGCTCATGGTGGTTCTGGTGTTGCTCTTGGTAATGATACATATGCATTGGGCGGATCTTCTGTGGCTGCAGGTAATGCAGCATGGGCATTAGGTGAACGTTCCACAGCTATCGGTAACAATGCTCATTCCGAAGGTTACGGCTCTATTGCTATGGGTCGTGAAGCGAGTGCTTTGAGCACTCAAGATGGGGACAAGAAAAATGTTGTGGCTATCGGTGATGATGCACAAGCAACTGGTTCCCGTTCCATCGCATTGGGCGTAAGCGCTCAAGCAGGTACATTAGAACGTGTACGTGATCGTAGTGTTTATAAAGATAATCCTGAATTAATCACTAAACTTAAAGCTCAAAAAGAAGTAACTGATGCTGTAGCAATCGGTAGTGAAGCAAGTGTACAAGCAAACGAAGGCTTAGCTCTTGGTAGCAATGCGACAGTAAATAACGTTCGTGGCGTTGCGTTAGGTGCTAAATCTGAAACAGCGGCCCCTGTGAGCACTGCTAGTGAAACTATTAACGGCTTGAAATATAACTATGCCGGTGGCACTGCTGATTCCACAGTTAGCGTTGGTAACAATTCTACAAAACGTACAATCACTAACGTAGCTGCTGGTCGTGTGAATGCACAATCTACAGATGCTATTAATGGCAGCCAATTATATGGCGTTGCTAATGCAGTGGGTAATGTAGCTAACAGCACTAAGAATATCTTAGGCGGTAATGCTCAGGTTGACCAAAACGGTACTATCACCATGACTAACATTGGTGATACAGGTAAAAATACCGTTCATGAAGCTATTAAATCTGCAAACCAAGGTTGGGAACTTCAAGTTGACGGTAGAAAGCTAAAAGATGTAAAAGCGCCTAATCGTACAGTTAACTTTAAAGCTGGTAAAAATATTGCATTAGAAGGCTCCGGAGATAATGTTACGGTTGCAACTGTTGAAGATGCAAGCTTCAACTCCGTTACAACAGGTAATGTATCCATGAGCACAAGAGGTATCAATGCTGGTGGTAATCAAATCACTAATGTAAAATCCGGTGGCGATACATTAACAAATGCGGCTAATATCGGTGATATCTCTCGTATTGCAGCTAAATACGATAAATACTTACAACGTGGTGCTGCTACTTATGAAGCAAACGGTAATGGCAAGATTAACATGACCGGTACAAACGGTTTAACCGCTGAAGTAACAGGTTTGAAAAATACTTATGTTACATCCGGTACAGTATCCAATGACGGTAAGAGATTGACATTGACACGTAATGATAATCAAACATTCGATGTTGATATCTCTAAAATCTCTAATGGTCTTTCCAAAACTGACTACCGCTTGATTGCAAACCCTGCAGCAGGCAGCAACGGTGAATATAAAGTAGCTGCTGACGGTAGCATGACATTGACTGTTGCGGATGCTGATGGTTCCAATCCTAAACAAGTTAAGTTGACGAACCTTGCTTCTAAAGAGCAACAAGATATTAATACTACTAATATCACAAATAACACTAATAAAATCGCTAAAGGCTTGAGCTTCCAAGGCGATAATAATGTTAAAATCAATAAACAACTTGGCGATACTTTAGGCATTACTGGTGGCGCTACAGGTGCTTTATCTGACAATAACATCGCTGTTGTAGCTAAAGACGGTAACCTTAATGTTAAGTTGGCAAAAGACCTAACAGGTTTAAACAGCGTAACTGCAGGTTCTGTTCGTGTAGGTAAACATAGCGACAATAAAAACTATGTAACTGGTTTGGACAATAAAGAATGGAATGTTCAAAATCCTACGATCACATCTGGTCGCGCAGCAACTGAAGATCAGTTGAAAAAAGTGTCTGATGAAATCAAGACTACTAATGCAGCTAAAACAGATTACCGTTTGATTAACAATACAAATTCTGCAGATGGTTCTTACTCTGTAGAAAACAATAAAGTTGATTTAAAAGTTAAAGATGAAGCTCATCCTAATAGTCCTGCTAATACGGTAACAATCAACAATATCGCATCCAAAACTGAATTGGATAAATTGACAGAACGTGCTGTTAAATATGATCTTAACGGTGCAACTGTTAATAAAAATAAGGTTACTTTGGAAGGTCAAGGCGGTACAACAATTACTAACTTGAAAGCCGGTGAAGTATCCTCCACTTCTACAGATGCTGTAAATGGTAGCCAATTACATGATGTGAAAATCGAAGCAGGTAAACATTCAAAAGTAACTGTTTCCGATGATAACCTCAAATTGACAACTACTCCTGCTACAAGCACTGAAGGTGCTAAATATGATCTTCGTTTGAACAACAAAGTGACATTGGGTAGTGGTAACAATCAAGTAGTTCTTGACGGTACTGCAGGCAGAGTGACTGCTGGCGCTGTTGTAATGGGTGCTCAAACTGTTCAAAATACGAAACATGCAAGCGAAACTGGTAATTATGTAACTAACTTGAGCAATAAGAGTTGGGATTCCACATCTATCGTATCCGGTCGTGCAGCGACTGAAGATCAGTTGAAAAAAGTTAGCGAACAAATTACTCAACAAGGTAGCAGTGCAACTGACTATCGTCTTGTAAGAAACTCCAGCGCTGACGGCTCCTACAAGGTAAACGACAATGGTGAAGTATCTTTGACTGTAGAGGATAAAAACCATGCAGGCGTTAAAGAGCAAGTTACAATCAATAACATTGCATCCAAATCTTCCGTAGATAAATTGACTGATCGTGCAGTTAAATATGACATCAATAACGGTGTTGTTGATAAAACTAAGGTAACATTGGAAGGCGCTGACGGCACTACAATTACAAATGTAAAAGACGGTGCTGTAACATCTACATCTAAAGATGCTATCAATGGCAGCCAATTGTTCAAAACTAAAGAAGAATTGATCAATAAAGGCATGAAATTCGGTGCTGACTCCGGTAACGTAATCAATAAAAAACTTGGTGAACAAGTAAACGTTAAAGGTGGCATTACAGAAGCATCCAAATTGACTGCTGAAGATAACATCGGTGTTGTATCTGATGGCTCTAATGACTTGAAAGTTCGTTTGGCTAAAGACCTTAAAGGTTTGAATAGCGTAAATGTAGGCGATACAAAAGTTACTTCTAACGGCGTAACTATCAGCAACGGTGCTACAAATAATGCATCTGTATCCCTTACTAAAACTGGCTTGGATAATGGTGGTAACAAGATTACTAACGTTGCTCGTGGTACAATCGACAGCGATGCAGTAAACTTGGCACAATTGAAAGAAGTATCCAACAGTGCATCTGCAGCTAATACGAAGGTAGCTGAAGGTAAAAACATTAAAGTTGATGAAAGCATCGACAATGTAACTAAAGCTAAAACATATACTGTAGGCTTGAAAGATGAAGTAACATTAGGCACAGGTAATACAGCTATTAACATTAACGGTACAACAGGTATCGTGAAAGCTGGCACTGGCGATAATGCGGTGACTATCAATGGCACAAATGGTACTATCAACTCCGGTAAAGTAACTATCAATGGTACTACAGGTACTGTTAACGAATTGACTAACAGAACTTGGAACCCTAAAGCTATTACTAATGGTCAAGCTGCTACAGAAGATCAATTGAAAGTAGTAGATAATAAAATTGATACTACAAAAACTGAAATCGTAGAAAAAGGCTTGAACTTCCAAGGTGATGCAGGTACTGCAATTCATAAAGACCTTGGTCAAACTTTGAAAATCTCTGGCGGTCAAGCTGACGCATCTAAACTTTCAGAAAATAATATCGGCGTAGTTAATAACAACGGCGTATTGAATGTTAAACTTGCTAAAGATTTGACAGGTTTGAACAGTGTAACAACTGGTGCTACAACTATTAATAACAATGGTTTGACAATCGGTGGCAACACATTTGTTACAAGCAACGGCTTCAATGCTAACGATACTCAAATCACAAACGTGAAAGCTGGTACAGAGGATAACCATGCAGTTAACCTTAAACAGTTGAAAGAAGTATCCAATAACGCAGCGGCAGCTAAAACTGTTGTAAAAGCAGGTAAAAACATCAATGTAACTGATTCTGAAGATCCACTTACTAAAGCTAAGACTTATACAGTTGGTTTACAAGACACAGTAACATTGGGTTCCGGCAATACAGCTGTTAATATCGACGGTACAAAAGGTATTGTAAAAGCCGGCGAAGGCAATAATGCTGTAACTATCAACGGTACAAACAGCACAATTAATGCTGGTAACGTAGCGATTGACGGTGTAACAGGCAATATCAATTCCGGTAAAGTTCTTGTTAACGGTGCTAAAGGTACTGTAAACAACTTAACAAATATCACTTGGGATGCTAATAACATCACAAGCGGCCAAGCTGCAACAGAAGACCAATTGAAAGTTGTTGATAAGAAAATTACTGATAATGGTAGCAACTTGACTAAGAAGGGCTTGAACTTCAAAGGCGATGACGCTACAAGCATTCATAAAGATCTTGGCGAAACATTAGACGTTATAGGTGGTACTTCCGATAAAGCTAAATTGTCCGACAATAACATCGGTGTAGTATCTGAAAACGGTAAGTTAAATGTTAAACTCGCTAAAGAGTTGACTGGCTTAACAAGCGTAACAACTGGTGCTACAACAATTAATAACGAAGGTTTAACAATTGGTGGTAAGAAATTTGTTACAGCTAACGGTTTTGATGCTAACAATACACAAATCAAAAACGTAAAAGCTGGTACTGATGGCAATGATGCAGTTAACTTGAATCAATTGAATGAAGTTAAAAATGCATCTAACACTACAGTTGAAGGTAGCGAAAACATCAATGTTGATTCCACAGTAGACCCTAATACACACGCTAAAACTTACAAAGTAGCATTGAAAGACAATGTAACTTTAGGTTCCGGCAATAATGCAATCAACATCAACGGTACTATAGGTATCGTGAAAGCTGGTGACGGTGCTAATGCTGTGACTATCAATGGTACAAACGGTACTATCAACTCCGGTAAAGTGACTGTCAACGGTGCTGCTGGTACTGTAAATAACTTGACAAACATCACTTGGGATGGCAAAAACTTCACAAGCGGTCAAGCTGCAACAGAAGACCAATTGAAATCTGTTGATAAGAAAATCACTGACAACAGCACTGACTTGACTAAGAAAGGCTTGAACTTCCAAGCTGATTCTGGCGAATTAATTCATAAAGATCTTGGTCAAACATTGGATGTTGTAGGTGGCATTTCTGATAAGGCTAAATTGTCTGACAACAACATCGGCGTTGTATCTGAAAACGGTAAGTTGAATGTTAAACTTGCAAAAGATTTAACAGGCTTGAACAGCGTAACAACTGGTCAAACAACTATCAACAACGATGGCTTGACAATCAACAACAAACAATTCGTTACAGCTAATGGTTTCAACGCTAACAATACGCAAATCAAAAACGTAACAGCTGGCGTGGAAGATAATGATGCTGTAAATGTTAAACAATTGAACGATGTAAAAGCTGCATCTAATACAAAAGTAGAAGGTAGCAAAAACATCAATGTTGATGAAACCGTAGATAATGTAACAAAAGCTAAAACTTACACAGTTGCATTGAAAGACACTGTAACATTAGGTTCCGGTAATAATGCAGTCAACATCGACGGTACAAAAGGTATTGTAAAAGCTGGTGACGGCGCTAACGCAGTAACTATCAATGGCGTAACAGGCAACATCAATGCTGGTAAAGTGACTGTTAACGGTGCTACTGGTACTGTAAACAACTTGACAAATATCACTTGGGATCCTGCAAATATCACAAGTGGTCAAGCTGCAACAGAAGACCAATTGAAAATTGTTGATAAGAAAATCACTGACAACAGCACTGACTTGACTAAGAAAGGCTTGAACTTCCAAGCTGATTCTGGCGAATTAATTCATAAAGATCTTGGTCAAACATTGGATGTTGTAGGTGGCATTTCTGATAAGGCTAAATTGTCTGACAACAACATCGGCGTTGTATCTGAAAACGGTAAGTTGAATGTTAAACTTGCAAAAGATTTAACAGGCTTGAACAGCGTAACAACTGGTCAAACAACTATCAACAACGATGGCTTGACAATCAACAACAAACAATTCGTTACAGCTAATGGTTTCAACGCTAACAATACGCAAATCAAAAACGTAACAGCTGGCGTGGAAGATAATGATGCTGTAAATGTTAAACAATTGAACGATGTAAAAGCTGCATCTAATACAAAAGTAGAAGGTAGCAAAAACATCAATGTTGATGAAACCGTAGATAATGTAACAAAAGCTAAAACTTACACAGTTGCATTGAAAGACACTGTAACATTAGGTTCCGGTAACACAGCTGTTAACATCGACGGTACAACTGGTATCATGAAAGCTGGTAACGGTGCGAATGCAGTAACTATCAATGGTGTAACAGGCAACATTAATGCAGGTAAAGTTCTAGTTAACGGTGCAAACGGTACTGTAAACAACTTGACTAACAAAACTTGGACTCCAGGAAATATTGTTTCTGGTCAAGCTGCAACAGAAGATCAATTGAAAGTTGTAGATAGCAAAATCGATAAGAACACTGAAGACTTGACTAAGAAGGGCTTGAACTTCCAAGCTGATTCTGGCGAAATAATCCATAAAGATCTTGGTCAAACATTGGATGTTGTAGGTGGCATTACTGATAAAGCTAAATTGTCTGACAACAATATCGGTGTTGTATCCGAAAACGGTAAGTTGAATGTTAAACTTGCAAAAGATTTAACAGGTTTGAATAGCGTAACAACTGGTCAAACAACTATTAACAATAATGGTTTGACAATTGGTGGTAATACATTTGTTACAAATAACGGCTTCAATGCAAACAATACGCAAATCAAAAATGTTAAAGCTGGTACAGAAGATAGCGATGCTGTTAACCTTAAACAATTGAACGAAGTAAAAGCTGCGTCCGATACTAAAGTAAAATCTGGTAAGAATATCGATGTCAAGGAAGATGAAGATCTTATTACAAAAGCTAAAACATATACTGTAAACTTGAAAGACACAGTGACATTGGGCTCCGGTAGCACATCAGTTCATTTCGATGGTACAACAGGTATCATTAGAGCTGGCGAAGGTGCTAATGCTGTAAATATCAATGGTACAAACGGTACAATCAACTCTGGTAAGGTAACTATCAACGGTGGTTCTGGTACTGTTAACGATTTGACTAACAGAACTTGGGATCCTAATAAGATCACTAATGGTCAAGCTGCAACAGAAGATCAATTGAAAGTTGTAGACAACAAAATTGATAAGAACACTCAAGACTTGACTAAGAAAGGCTTGAACTTCAAAGGCGACTCTGGAGATAAAATTCATAAAGATCTTGGCGATACATTGAATATTACTGGCGGCGAAACTGATGCTTCTAAACTTTCAAATGGTAACATTGGCGTAGTTAATGAAAACGGCAACTTGAACGTTAAACTTGCTAAGAATCTTAAAGGTCTTGATTCCGTAACTGTTGGTTCCGATCCAAGCAAACAAGTTGTTCTTGATAATAAAGGCGTGTCCGTAGGCGGTAAAACATACATTTCTAATGAAGGCTTAAATGCAAATAATCAAAAGATTACTAACGTGGCAGCTGGTGTAAATGATACAGATGCAGTTAACGTTCAACAGTTGAAGAGCAGCATGGCGGCAGCAACTACAACAGTGAAAGCTGGCGATAGTGGCAATACAACTGTAACAGCTACAACAAATGCGGATAAGTCCAAAACATACACTGTAGATATCAAAAAAGACTTGAACTTACGTAGTGTAACTACAACTACTGACGATCAACAACACTCTACTGTAACAAATGGTGTAGGTGTTACAAGCACTGATACATTAGGTAATACGACTGCTCTTACTGCAGGTAATGTGAAAGTATCCGATAATCAAAATAATACAACTCAAACAACAGCTAAAGGTGTACTTGTAGATAATCCAACTAAGGCCACTGAATTGACTGCTGATGGTGTTGTAACTACTGATAAACGGACTAAGAGCACAAGAACAACTGCAGATGGCATGGTAGTAACATCCGGCATGGGTGGTACTAAAGTAACTACTACTGTTAGCAGCAACGGTGTTGCAATTACTACACCTCCAGCAGGTCAAGGTGCTCCTAAAGATGGTACTGGTGCAGTAACATTGACTAAGGACGGCTTGAACAATGGCGGTAATAAAGTAGTTAACATGGCAAGCGGTTATGCCGAAGGCGAAGATATCAACAATATTGCTGATAATAGCAGCAGCTTAACAAATGGTGCTAACATCGGCGACTTGAAGAAAGGTATCGATGGCCTTAAGAAAGCTGGCTTAGACTTTGCAGGTGATAAAGGCGAATTCCATCGTGACCTAGGTCAAAAAGTGACTGTTAAAGGTGGCGTTACTGATGAAAGCAAACTTTCCACTGCAAACAATATCGGTGTTATTTCCGATAACAACGGCAGCTTGAATGTTCGTTTGGCAAAAGATATTACTGGTATCAACTCCATTACAACTATGGATAACTCCGGTCATACAACTGTGACAAACGGTAACGGTATCACAATTAAGAATAATGGTGGTGGCAGCGTATCCTTAACAAGCTCTGGTTTGAACAACGGCGGTAATAAGATTACTAACGTGGCTCCAGGCGAAATTAGCTCCACTTCTACTGATGCTGTTAATGGTTCCCAACTTAATCGTGTTGCAAACAGCATGAATAATGTTGTAAACGAAGTTCGTCAAGTTGGTGCGATGTCCTCCGCGTTGTCCGCATTGAAACCTATGGCTTATGACCCTTACGAACCTACTCAAATCATGGCAGGTTACGGTAACTACCGTGGCGACTCCGCATTGGCATTAGGTGTGGCTCATTATAAAAATGAATCCATGATGTTACATGCTGGTGTAGCTTGGGCAGGCAGCAATAGCCATATGATGGCAAATGCTGGTGTAACTTGGAAAGTAGGTAACAGAGACGGCGAAGCAGAAACTGCAGATCGTTATCGTAAAGGACCTATCAGTTCTACATATGCAATGCAACGTGAGCTTGCTGCAATGAAAGCTGAAAATCAAGGATTAAAAGGTGAAGTAGCTGATTTGAAAGCTGAAAATGAACAAATGAAAGCTAATATTGCTGCAATGATGGCAAGACTAGGTTTATAATACGTTCATGCTGAACATTACGGGTTGAGGATTCCCTTTTGGGGGTCCTCTCACCCGATTTAATTCGTTGATAGAAAAGAGGAATATATAATGAAAAAATCCACTTTGCTTGCTTTCACAGCGGCAGTATTATTCGGCAGTGGCGTATTCCATGTTAATGCGGCATCTGCTACATTTGATGATCCATTGCTTTTACCAAATCCAGCTAAAGTGCCTACAACAGGTTCTGTTGTCTTGGTTCCTGTGGCTAGCCCTCAGGCTGTGCAAGGTATCCATGAATTTGTGAAAGCATGGGAAAATGCGGAAAAACATATTGCTTTAGCTGAAAGCAAAAAGAATAATCATCAAGCGTTAACTAAAGAAGAAGCTAAATGGTTACATTCTAAAGATAAGCATAATTATGCTGATTATTTCCGTAAACATTCTTTAGGTTATGTACATGGCCAAGAAACTGCATTGAACTGGAATGGTGAAAACCGTAATAAAAACGAGTATAGCTATTACACATTCCCTAAATATGATAAGGACCAAGGTTACACAAATAGCTATGGTTACAATGTATTGCGCAGCATGGTTGATCGCATGAATGAATTGCTTCAAAAACAAAAGGCCGTTGGCGGTCCTTTGACTGATGAAGAAGCACAAGCATTGGAAGATGCTATGCTTGATATCATGGCTCAAGATCAAGAACATGTATCTAATGAAGAATTGCGTTATTACATGAACGAAGCAGTTTGGTTTGCTACAAAACAAACCGTAAAAAATATGTCTGCAGAAGAACCTTCTGTTGGAGACATGCACGAAATTAACCTTCGTGAAGCGATTCAGACAGATAACTAATCATCTAATACATATATAATCACATTATATGTATAGCTTTTGTTATAAGGAATGTGCAGTTGCAATAACCTTATATATAAAAGTTTTTATATACAGTGTTGAGACACAAATAAGGGATTCTATTAACACACTGTCATATAGACAAGAAGTCGCAACAGAATGCAATAGATGTATTCTTGTTGCGGCTTCTTTTTATTTTAAATTCTCCCTATATGATATGTCTAAAAAAGTAATATAACTCAAGTTTTAAATCTGTAAAATTAGGCCGTGAAATTGTGCAAAAATAATGATAAAATTTTCCTGAAATTTGTCATAAAATTTGTCCAAATTTTGTTGACATCAGTATATGGAAATGTTATTATATTCAAGTACCCCATATGAAGGGGCACAGATCTTTGAAAACTGAACAATGATAGGTAATCAATCATATGATTGAACATATGCCAGAGTGCGGGTTTTGACATAGTCAAAACCAACCATAATTC
>ENA-ORUR01000283-ORUR01000283.1-human-gut-metagenome-genome-assembly--contig:-NODE-283-length-31729-cov-21.4292_pt1 | contig 31729 bp, 30 predicted proteins | sample MGYA00242086_ERZ509223 | MGnify/ENA primary metagenome ERZ509223 (study PRJEB26280, sample SAMEA2338820) | human gut metagenome | biome: human gut; feature: human-associated habitat; material: faeces... | reverse complement strand
CTTCGGCAGCTCGAGCGGTACGATTGGATGTTCAGTCATAATATCGTGTTCCTCCGTATTCAATTGTTAAGAACAGTATATGACTATTGAACAGGGGTTAATAGATACCGCGCTATTGGGTGCTTACAATCAATTTTGATGATGCCCAGGTTGAGCATATTATGCCTCGGAACTTATCTAATGACTGGAAAATTAAAGTTTCCAATGCTGATGCAATCAATCGTCGATATGGTGGAACGATCGGAAACCTGACGTTGACGAAGTACAATCAGGAAATGAGTAATAAGCTTTATGATGAAAAGCGAGAATTTTACGCTGAATCGAATATTTCATTAACACGAGAAATTGCCAAAGACTATGACAAATGGGATAAAGAAAGTATTGTTAGTCGTACAAATAAGCTGGCTGATGAACTAATTAAGATTTTCCCTAAGCCTGAGATGTTAGACGAATCTATGGTAATCGATAATAGTGGGGAACACTTAATTAATGAAGAACTAGATGTAACAGGTACAAAGCCGATTCGTCTAACGATTCAAGATAATGATTTTAAAGCTACTTCATGGACGAGTTGCTTAGTTATCTTCCTTAATCATGTTTGGAAAAATGATAGCGAAACATATGACCGAATTAAGAAAGATTCCTCGGTTGGTAATATGCTTTTCTCAAACTTTAGGTCGCCTAAGGTTCTTGAAAACGGTGAGAAGATTGATACCAATTTTTCTGCAAATGTAATTGCAGCCTTGTTAGCTAAAATGACAGAAATTTGTGGGATTACTGATGAGGTAAGTTATACCATTAAGTAATGGGGGCAGTTTATATGGAAAAAATCAAACCATCTTTCGATACGACAAAAGAAGAACTTCAAAGTCGAATTGACTACATGATGAGTGAAAAGACAAGAATTGAGGAACTGAGTAAAGTCGATATCAAACAAGCAATAGCTGATTTTAGAGCCCTCCGTAGATTTGCGGATGATGAGTGGCATGAATTAACACTAGCTCGTAATGAGGAAGCATGTATGCATAATCAAGCGCTAGCCAGATATAAGAGTTTTTTTACACATCTTCATTTTCAATCAGGTCATGTAAACAAGGAGAACCTGCATTGGAATCTTGATGAATTTAATCAGGCAAACAGCGGCTTCAAATTATAATTGACCGTTTTCCTCAAACAACCATAACTAAAATTGGCCCATCAGACACAGGTGTGTTCATGATGGGCCAATTATGGATATTAGCGGTAAAAAGTTGAGCGATGGTAGAAACGTTGATTTGGCGGTTTTCGTCTATGTCTTAGGCTAGACGGCAAGGTTGCCGGGACATGTTGAGTCCGTGACCGTCCTAGAACGTACACAAATTGATTAAAATTTGCTGAAGGGTTGGCTAGCCTGCTGTAACGCAGGTCCCATTAACGCCGACGTTAAGGCATAATGACGCTTGGATGAAATTGTCTATTGTGAAAAAATTTTAATGAATTGAGAAGATTGGGGTAAAGTTTTGTACACTTAAAAAGTAAGAGTGCAACTTTTTAGGAAGGGGGGACTGGGAATGGCCATAAATAGAATGGAAGAATTTGAAAACCTTGATTGAAGTGCTGAAAGCGATGCAAGCACTTGGCGGTCGGGTAACACGCAAGGAAGTTAAACGTGAGATTTGCGACCACTCTGAAGCAATTTCAGAGGATACGGTCGATGAAGTTAAGCATTCAAAGAAAACAGGCACTCCATACCGTCCGTTTGATTATCGTTTTAACTTTGCGGTTAAACATTTGATTACGACTGGTTTCATCATCACTGAAGATAATCGAAATCTTGAACTATCAGAAACAGGACGGACAACTAAGTTAGAAGATTTTGATCCAATTCGTGATGTGCGGGCCGTGCTATCCGAAAATTCAGCCGATGATACTGATGTAGAGGAAGAGACTGAGATTGAAGAAGAACCCTGGAAAGCTGAACTGTTAGCAGCCTTAGCCAAGATGCCGCCACAGAAATTTGAAATATTTAGTCGAGGTTTGCTGATCCATATGGGGGTTGACCTTGACGACAATATCGGTGTCCGCTATGTCGGCGACGGTGGCTTAGATGGTTTTGGCTATATCACTTCAGATGATTTTCGAACAACCCGGGTCGCCTTACAAACTAAGCGGTGGGACGGTAAAGTTTCTGCCCCAGAAATTGATAAGTTCCGTGGGGCAATGGATAAGTATAATGCCGAGTACGGAATCTTCATCACGACCTCTGACTTTACCCGCGAAGCAATGAAAACCGCAAAAGCAGGCACGCGGATAATTACCCTTATCAATGGGGACAAGCTTTGCGATCTAGTGGCTAAGTACCACTATTATGTAAAACCTGTGACAACCTACAAGCTGAAGGGCTTTTTTTACGGATAACGAATAAAGCCCCGATAATAGCTGAGCTACTACCAGGGCAGTATGGTAAAATTTATTTATAGGTTAATTTTTACAGAATCGCCATTTTTGAATTCTACGATGACGACCATCGAGAAGCTCTGATCAAAAAGTGGGTGTCGTAAGGGGCCGGTGCTTAGCTAACACTGGACAAGTTAATTTTCTTCCGGCCTCTCCCAATTCCCTAGAAAGCGATTGTATAACCCGCTATAATAAGGTTAATTATTTGGAGGTGTCTTTTTATGGAATACATCAATTACCAGACCCAGGACCAGTGGCAAGGTCCCGCTAGCCAACAGTCACCCATCGACATCGTTTTAGAGCAAACTACCCCACGCCCCTTCGCCGACCAGCCCTTAACCGTCTCCTTTGTCGGCGACCAGGCGCTGACCCGCGACCCCCGTTCGTCTGGGGACCAGTTTATCGGCGCTGGCACTTTAACGCTAGGGAACCACCACTACCACTTCTTGCGCCTCCACTTCCACGACCACAGCGAGCACCTGTTTGATGGCCAGCGGCAAGACGCCGAGGTCCACTTTGTCTACCAAGACGACCAGGGGCAAACCCTGGTCTTAGCCATGCTGGGGATAAGGGCCGCCGATGGTGAAGCCGGCTTTGACTTCGCTCCCGTCATTAACGGTCAGGCCGGTGCCGCCTACTTAAACCAGTTCTTCGCTAACAACCAGGGCTACTTTAATTACACCGGTTCTTTGACGACCCCACCACTGTCGCCGGACGTGACTTGGGTGGTGCTTGACGCCGTGCACCCCTTTTCTTCCGGTTCACTGGCACTAATTCACGACTTGTTTGCCGACAACTACCGGGCACCACAACCCATCACGGTCCCGGTTTACCATTACTACGAGAGTGGGAAATAACCTTCTCGGCAGGTCGTATGACTAAGCTAGGACGCACCGTTCTTCGGCCTGCTTAGACACTAGACCTGCGGTTATTTACCACGTTTTCTGTCTAACCCTCGTGAATACAACAAGGAGTCGGGAAAACAGAGTTTTTCCCGACCCCTTTTGGTTTGGTAATGTGTGCGAGAGGGTTATTGTTCACTCCCTTTGTTGGCGCGTTCAATCTGCGCCCCGATCACGGTGGCCGGCGCCGACTTTTGGTTGGTTAAGTGGTAATCGGCGTAGGGGAAGTGGGCCCGGTAGATGGCGCCGTGGTAGGTGGTTCCCTCGTGACTAGCCTTGACCAAGGCCTGGCCGGAGAAGCGCCCAATCATTAAGCGGACCCAAATGGCAGTCAGGTTCATTCCCAAGACCTTGGTCATAAAGGCGATGTCTGGGGCCGTCAGGGGTGAGACGTCTTCGTGGACCCCCTCGGCTTGGTAGAGGACCTGATACAGACCGGGCGTTTCCTGTTGGCTAATCGCCCGTTCACTGGTGGCCGTCACCTTGGTGGCCAGGTCCAACTCTAAGTGGGCCGGGTAACACTTGGCCAGGGTTTGATACTTACCAACTCCCTGGTCCTTCAGTTCGCCGATAACCCCCAGTTGGTAGACTACCTGGCCGTCAAAGAGGCCGTTAAACTCGAGGGTCGGGATTGAGGAAACCACGTTTTTGGGGATCTGGGTGGCTTCAATCACCACCACCTTCGTCGTGGGGCTGACCCGCTCAATTGCCCGCCCCAGCTCCTGTTTACCGGCGGGGACGAAGGCGTAGTCAGGCCGCTCGAGCCGGGCGACCGAAGCAACCGCCTCTTCGGTCATCGGCTCGAGGTAAACCTTGTCGCTTAACCACTGGGTCATTAACAACGAATTGGGGTTATTGGAGTGGCTAACCACCTGGTACTGGTGGTGCTTTAGTTCGCGGGCAATCATCGCCAACGCGTAATCGTTAGCGGTACTGTTCCCCAGCTTGCGGGGCCCATCGCCAACTATCAGGGCCCGGGGGCCGGCGGTGGCGTCGCTCTCATTTTCGGTTTCAAAGGTGGCGTAAAAGCGGTGGGGGTGCTCATCAAATTCCCCCGCTGAGGGGACCACCTCCTTGTAAACGCGGTGGAGCTGGTTTTCTTCGCGCAGGTCCGCCACCTTTTGCGGGCTGATCGCCCAGGACTGGGCAATTTGGTCGTCGGACAGCCCCCAGGACCTGGCCCTGGACAAGCGGGTGGTCTACATCCGGCATTATAGCTCCGAGTTAATAATTGTGCTAGCTTGACGTAGATAACAAAAGCCGACTAGCGCAGCGGTTAATCAACAATGTGTAATTGACCAACTAAGCTCGTGGCACGTGGAATGCGTGATCGTGCTGACGAAAGAATAACTTAGTCGGTCAACCGACCAAGATAAGCGACTAAGTTACCGACTAAGATAAAGAAGAGTCCCTTCATGTTTAAGCGTGAAGGGACTTTTTTAGTCCAATCATTTGCTCTTTCGTCCAAAATCGGGCAAAATTGGACGAAAAAAAGAGCTAGTTGGACGAAAGGAACAACAGTCACATAAAGGAAACTTGGCAAAAAGACGGCTTTAGAATTCGCCTGGCAAAGGCCAGCGATGTGGACGATTATTATTTCCAGAACTACTGCCCCTTGGACAAGGGAGTGGCAAGATTGACTGGCTGCAAAGAGCATTTTACCAAGGAAGAAGTGACTTCTTTTTTCCTAAAAGCTATCGAAGAAACGGACAGATACTTCTTCTTGATTATAGATCCGAACGGTAAAATCATTGGCGAGAGCGTGATTAATGAAATCGACTGGGACCTGCGTCGGGCTAACTTCCGCATCTGCACCGGCTTGAACTGGACGTCTTCTCTTTTAATCCCCGCGCGGAAAAAGCCTACCTGCGGGCCGGTTTCAAGCGGGAGGGAGTTTTGCGGGATGCAGTTTTCGACAGGGGCCAGTACGCTGACAGTAGATAGTTGATATTTTTATATAAAACTTATTCCATTAAGTCGTTATTTTATAAATAGCAAGCAAGCTTATTATATGGTATACTCAATGTAGTCATGATAGTCATGATAATTATGATAATCATGACGTGATGTACTTATTTTTAAGTAGTTAAAACTCCCTTTAACGTTAAAGTAACGTTAAAGCGATAACTATGATTTGTTGAGGAAAAAATATGACTAAATACCGCGCCGACATTACGGCTCTTAACGCAGAAAAAATTGGCAGCCAGGCTCATGGCTACGTAGAATTCACGACTGAGGCTGACAAGCTTCACATCAAGCTGGAGATGTTCGACACCCCGGCTAACATCCAGCACTGGGAACACTTCCATGGCTTCCCGGACGGCAAGGATGCCCAAGTGCCAACCCTTGCCCAGGACACTAACCAGGACGGCTTTATCGACCTCGTGGAAACCGAACCGGTCTCCGGCACGACTATGGTGCCCCTGGACGCGGCTCCGCACGAAATGTGCATCCCCAACGACAACTACCCAGTTGCCGACGCAAACGGCTACTACAGCTATGAAAAAGATGTCGACTTAGCCAAGCTGGAAGCCAAGTTCAAGGAAGTCTTCAATGACCAGGATCTGGCCCTGGACAAGCGGGTGGTCTACATCCACGGCGTGCCAGCTGACCTGGAATTGCCAGAAAGCGTTGGCGGCAAGATCAACGACCATTACGACCAACACGTCACTCTCCCAATCGCGGCTGGTAAAATCAACCGCGTCGACTAAAACTAGGCCATTCAGAGGATCAAATTCCCCTGGATGGCTTTTTTCGTAAAAATTTTTTTGTAAAAATCCCGATCTTGATAGAAATCAATTGGGGAATCCTGCTTTCCCGGTATATTAAAAGCATCAAAGCAAGGAGGTCAAAAGATCAATGCAAAAATGGTTAATGAAAAATCGCAACCGGCTGACGGCAATTACGGGCATCTTAATCGTCCTGGCCTTTGCCGCAAAATGGTTATTTAAAAGTGAAACAGCAGAGTCCAGCCTGCTCCTGGCCGCCTCCCTCATCGGCGGCTTCCCGATCGCCGCAACCGCTTGGCAGGCCCTGAAAGTCAAAGTCATCAGTATCGACTTGCTGGTGACCCTGGCCATCTTAGGTGCCTTCGTCATCCAGGAATTCGAAGAATCCGCTATCGTGGCCTTCCTCTTCTTGTTTGGGGCTTACCTTGAACAAAGGACCCTGGCCAAGACCCGGTCAGCCATCAAGAAACTGGTGGAGATGGTGCCAGAAACCGCCCTCCGGCAGACGGCAGACGGCGACTTTGAAGAAGTTGACTTAGACGACCTGGACGAAGGGGACATCCTTTTGGTCAAGACCGGCGGCAAGATCCCGGTTGACGGGGAAGTCGTCTCCGGTTCCGGGACGGCCAACGAAGCCAGCATTACCGGTGAATCCATGCCTTTAGGCAAAAAGCCCGGCGACCCGGTCTATGCCGGTACTATTTTGGAAAACGGGACCATCCGGATCAAGGCGGAAAAAGTCGGGGATGAAACGACTTTTGGCAAGATCATCGAACTGGTCGAAGAAGCCCAGGACTCCAAGTCCCAGGCTGAGCGTCTAATTGACCGTTTCTCCAAGTACTACACCCCAGTCGTCCTGCTCCTGGCCATTATTGTTGGCCTCATCAGCCAAGACCTGGAACTGGCTGTAACCATCCTGGTTCTTGGCTGCCCGGGTGCCTTGGTTATCGGGGTTCCGGTCTCCAACGTGGCCGGAATCGGCAATGGTGCCAAGCAGGGAATCCTTTTTAAAGGCAGTGAAGTCATCACCAAGTTCAGCAAGGTCGACACGATCATGTTCGACAAGACCGGGACCTTGACTTACGGCGACCCCCGGGTCAGCCAGGTGAAAAAGTACGGCCAGGGCCAGCTGGCTGAACAGCTTTTGGTCAGCGTGGAAAAAGAATCTGCCCACCCTTTGGCGAAAGCCATCACTGGCTACTATGAAGACCTGGAAGCTAAAGAAGTTGAAGCTTCCCAGGTCCTCCAGGGCGGCGGGATCGTTGCTCAAGTAGCTGGCCAGCAGGTCCTGGTCGGCAACCGCTACTTGCTTGACGAGTACCATGTACCAGTTACAAAAGAAATGGAAAAGGACATGGAAAAGCTGGCAAGTGCTGGCAATTCCCTGGTTCTGGTGGCTGTAAGCGGGCAGCTGGAACTTGCTTTGGGCTTAAAGGACGAGATCCGGGCCGGGGTCAAGGAAGACCTGGCTGCTTTAAAGAAGCTGGGTGTCAAGAACCTGCTCCTCTTGTCCGGTGACAACCAGAAGACGGTTGACCTGGTAGCGGAAGAACTGGGCCTCACTGAGGCATATGGCCAGCTTTTGCCAGAAGACAAGGCCGAATTTGTCAAAAAGCGGCAGGCAGCCGGTGAAATCGTGGCCTTTGTCGGCGACGGGATCAACGACAGTCCGTCACTGGCCCGGGCAGACATCGGGATTGCCATGGGCAGCGGGACTGACGTGGCAATTGAGACTTCAAATGTGGTCCTCATGAACGGCAGCTTTGACCGGATTCCGCGGGCCCTGGCCCTGGCTAAGGCCACCCGGCGGAACATGATTGAGAACATCACCATCGCCCTGGCTGTCGTAGCCGTCCTGCTGGTCAGCGTGTTAGCCAGCTCATGGATGAACATGGCCATCGGGATGTTTGTCCACGAAGGCAGTATCCTGGTTGTAATCTTAAACGCCATGCGCCTTCTGGCCTACCGGTCAAAATTACAAAAATCGCGAAAGTTGATAGAAAACAATTTTTCTCAAGCAACAGGCCCGTATACTAAGGGCATAGAAAGTATCTAATAGAAAAAAGAAAGGACAAGAAATCATGAAAAAAGCAATTTTACAACTTGAAACATTAGCCTGCCCGACCTGCATGCAGAAGATCGCGGGGGCCATCGCCAATGTTGACGGGGTTGAAAAGACCAGCGTCAAGGTCCTCTTCAACGCAAGCAAGGCCAAGGTCAACTTCGACCCGGAAAAAACCAATTTGGACACGATCACTCAAGCCGTGAAGAATATCGGCTATGACGTCTTGAAGGCCAGCGCTAAATAAGAGAAAAAAGCAAAAACAAGAAAAACGACTAATCAAGAAAAAGGAGAAAAATGATGATCAAGGAATTTTTTGACAAGAACGATGAAATGTTAGACTTATATACGCAAGCAATTACCAAGGCCCACGGCGCCCACCACCCGGAAGTCTTTGAAGTCCGCAAGGTTTACGAAGACATCCAAAAGAAGGTGAGAGCCGGCCAGGAAGACTTAACTGCCGACTTCAGCAAGCTGCGGTCCTTGACCGCGGATTACACCATTCCGGCTGATGCCTGCGGGGCGATGACTAAGACCTACCAGACCCTGAAAGAATTCGATCACTTGGTCCAGGGCTAATTTTTACCAGCAGAGGAGAGCAAAATGCAGCATATATGTGTCAGCCTGGTTCCCTTATTCGCGGACCTGCCTGAAAAAGATCAGCTTAAGATCAATTCCCTGGCCAGCCACCGGCACTATCAAAAAGGTGAGACGATTTTTCAGCCAGGGGATGAAAAGCTGCAGATCGTGGCCCGGGGAAACATGAAGGTTTACCAGCTGTCCGCCAGCGGCCGCGAGCAGCTGCTCCGGGTTGCCCAGCCGGGTGACTATGAAGGTGAAGCGCAGCTTTTTGGCCTGGAAAACGACAGCTTCTTCGGCCAGGCTATGGAGAATACGGAAATCTGCAGCTTGAGTAAGGCCGACTTCAACCGGGTCCTCATGGAAAATCCCCAGCTCTCCCTCAAACTGCTGGAACTCAGCGCTCAGAAGCTGCTGGCCACCGAAAGACAGACCAAATTCCTGGCCATGGAGCGGGTCGAAGAAAGGCTGGCTAGCTACCTTTTGGACTTGGCTAAGGTGGCTGGCAGCGACCAGGTTCAGCTGTCCATGAAGATGAAAGATATTGCCCTTTACTTGGGAACTACTCCCGAAACCCTCTCCCGCAAATTCAAACTCCTTGAAAAAATGGGCTATCTGAAAAGGACAGGCAAGCAGGTGAAAATCCTCGACGAAGACGGCTTGCTGGACTTGTAGCAAAAAATTTTAATAGAGAGCAAAACTCCCTCTAGCAGATCAAATGCTAGAGGGAGATTTTTTGAATTTTAGGCTATAATAAGCAACAGAATAAGAATTTGATGCGTTAAGGGAGAAAAAATGAAGTTTCCGGTAGACCAGCTGACTTGGGCCAGAGAACCAGCCAGCTATGCTATTTCAGCTGATAAGATTGAGATCGTGACCAAGCCGCACACGGACTTGTGGCAGTGGACTTACTACCATTTCCGCAATGACAATGCCCCGGTTCTGCAAGTGTCCAGTGATGAGAAGTTCTTTTCTTTCATCGTTAAAACTGACTTTGCCAGTCATCATCGCTTTGACCAATGCGGGGTAGTGCTGTACCTCGACAGCGAAAACTGGCTTAAGGGGTCAATTGAATATGAGAATGAAGACTTCCAGCACCTGGGCAGCGTGGTAACCAATCATGGCTATTCCGACTGGGCGACAACCGAGATCCCGGCCACGGTCAAGTCGATGTGGTATCGGCTCAGCCGCCGGGAAGATGACTACTGCATCGAATGTTCAGAAGACGGAGTGACCTACAAGCAGATGCGAATTTGCCACCTGCTGGAAGGCGGCGGGACGGTTCGCTTTGGCATCTACGCCTGCAGCCCGGAAGATTCATCCTTCAAGGCTACTTTCAGCCACTTGGAATTAACTGACTGCCAGTGGCAAAAGCATGATGGCCAGGCTGCTGATCTGGATCTGGAATAGCGAAAAAATAAAACGAAGCTGATAATGCAAAGGAGAAAAAATGAGCTTAACAGTCAATCTTTACTACCACGGGCAAAACGGCAGTGCCCGCAAGTTTGCGGAAGAAATGGAAGCAAGCGGGGTGGCCCAGGCCATCCGGGAAGAAGACGGCAACCTCCGCTACGAGTACTTCCAGCCGCTCGCTGACCCGGAAACCATCCTCTTGATCGACAGCTGGGAAAGCCAGGAGGCGCTGGACGTCCACCACGCTTCGCCGATGATGGGCCAGCTGGCTGAGCTACGCGAGAAGTACGACCTGCACATGAGCGTTGAGCGCTATGTTTCAGCAGAAGAAGCAGCTGGCGACGAGCAATTTATCAGAAAATGAAAAACAGAGTTTCCTCTTTAGCTTAGGAAACTCTGTTTTTTGCGTTAGGCGCGTTTTTTGCTGATAGCAGCCTTAATGGCTAAAATAACGAAGGTAACAGCGACTGGAACCAGCCAGCCCAGGCCATCCTGGTAAAGGGGCAGGAGGCGGCCGTAAAGGCTAATAACAGCCTTGACCTGCATCCCTGCCGGCAGGGCCTTAAAGAAGTCTCCCAGGGCGCAAAGGAAGGTGACCGCCGTCATAATCTGGTAGTCGACCTGCTTAAAGTCGAAGACCTCGCTGGTCAGTGCCAGCAGGATCAAGGAGATCGCCAGCGGGTAAAGCAGCATCAAGACTGGCAGGGAGAAGGAAATGATGGTGGTTAGGCCGATGTTGGCAATCCCAAAGGCCAGGAGGCTGAAGATGATGGCCCACTTGTTGTAAGACAGGGTCTTCGGGAACATTTCCACGAAGGTCTCGCTGCAGGCCGTGATAAGACCGATGGCCGTCTTAAGGCAGGCCACGAAGATCATCAAGGCAAAAATTACTGCCCCCAGACCTGGGAAGTAGTGGCGGGCGATCTGGGACAGGGCTTCCCCGCCGTTAGCAGCTAGGCCCAAGGCAGTCCGGCTCTGGGCTCCGACCAGGGCGGTAATGGCGTATATCACCGCCATCAAAAGGCAGGTGAGGACCCCGGTCTTCAAAGTCGCGGAAGCAACTTTTTCCGGCTTGGTAACCCCAAAGGTCCGGATGCTGGAAATGACGATAATCCCAAAGGCCAGGCCCGCCAAAGCATCCATGGTGTTGTAGCCGGCCAAGACCCCGCTGATTAGTGGGGCGCTGGCATATTCGCCAACTGGCTTAACTGCTTGGAAGTTGCCCAAGGGATGCAGCAGCGCTGTGATCATGATAAAGAAGAAAAAGAGCAAGAAGGCCGGAGTCAGAAACTTGCCGATCCAGTCCATGATCCGCCCTGGTCTTAAAGAGAAGAAAAGCATGATCGCGAAGAAGATCAGTGAGAAAATAAAGAGGCCGGTGCTTTTGGTCATCCCACTTGGCAAAAGCGCCGAGATCCCGGTTTCAAAAGGAACCGTGAAGCAGCGTGGAATGGCGAAGAAAGGCCCGATGGTCAAGTACAGAAGGCAGGTAAAGAAGTAGCTGTACTTGTGGCTGACCCGGCCACTGAGGTCTAATAGCCCTTCTGACCTGGTCATCCCTAATGAGGCGATGGCCAAAAGGGGCAGTCCCACCCCGGTGATCAGGAAGCCCAAGAGGGAGATCCAGAGGTTGGCTCCGCTGGCTTCCCCCAGGTAGGCAGGAAAAATCAGGTTTCCGGCCCCGAAGAAGAGGCCAAAGAGCATGCTGGAAATCGTCAGCGACTCAGCATGCGTCAGCTTTTCTTTCATGTTGATCCTCCATAAACCAAGTTAAAATAACAATACATAGAAATTAAAAACTAGAAAATATAAATTTGAAAACTATTGTGCTAAAGCACACAATAGCTTATATTTTACCATACAACTGACAGAAAGATGAAAACATGGTGAAATGATGCCCCCTTTTCAAAAGTACCAGGCGGTTAAAAAGGCTTATGCGGCCGGGGCTAACAAAGAAAATGCCCAGGCCATGGGCAAGTACATGCGAAATCTTTTTCCCTTCTATGGGCTCAAGACGGCAACGCGGCGGGAATTATCCAAGCCCTTTTTAAAGGGCGTGACTAAGGAAGAAATCGCCTGGGACCTGGTTGACCTCTGCTTTAAAGATGACTACCGGGAAATGCAGTACTTTGCCCTGGACTACTTGAAGAAAGTCCAAAAGCAGCTGACTTTTAAGGACTTACCAAAAATCAAGCAACTGGCTGAGACCAAGTCCTGGTGGGACAGCGTCGACAGCCTGGTCAAACTGGCAGGTCAGATTTTTATCAAAGATGAGGAAAACAAGGAAAAGACGGCAGCCCTCATGCTGGCCTGGGCTCAAGATCCCGACTTCTGGGTTAGGCGGACGGCGATTGAATTCCAGCTGGGCTTAAAAGAAGCAACTGACCCGGAGCTTTTGGGCAAAATTATCGACCGCAACTTAGGCAGCCAGGAATTTTTCATCAACAAGGCCATCGGCTGGGCCCTAAGGGACTACTTCAAGACCAAGCCGGCCTGGGTCAGAAGCTATATGGCTTCCCGTGAGCTTAGTCCTTTGAGCCGGCGGGAAGGCAGCAAGTATATCTAGAAGATGCAGATAGGTGAGTGAAAAAATGTTTGAACTGAACTACTGCCCCCAATGCGGGCAAAAATTGACTAAAAAGGAATTGCCTCTGGACGGCTTGATCCCATATTGCGAGCAATGCGGCGACTTCCGCTTTCCAGTTTTTTCCGTCGCCGTCAGCATGATCATCATGAATGAAGGAGGCGACCAGGTCCTCTTGATCAAGCAGTACGGGAAGGACTCCTATATCCTGGTGGCTGGCTACGTTAATAAAGGGGAAAATGCTGAAGATACTTGCCGAAGAGAATTAATAGAGGAGCTCCATTTAACGGCCAAAAGCCTCCACTTCAACCGCAGCCAGTATTTTGCCCCCTCAAATACCTTGATGCTCAACTACACGGTAACCGTTGACCAGGCTGAAAAGGTTAGTCCAAATGAGGAAATCGACGCCTGGAACTGGTTAAGCATAGACGAAGCCAGCCGGCAGATCCGACCAAATTCCTTAGCCCGGACTTTTTTGTTGGAATACCTCAATAAATGCAAGCTGGATAGATAACTGAAAACTTATCGAGTTAACGATACATCTCTGATTTAATAAGGCTTACTAAATAAAAGCAATAAGCACTTTATTATTTAGCACCAATAACTTGATTTTGTTAATCGAATGCTTTATAGTATTTTTTGCTCTAAAAGGTAGACACTCCCGGCCCAGCCGCGAGTGCCTTCTTCAGTTAACGGTATTTTGGCTAGGAAATTTGTGTTTTGCTTGGTGAGGTAAAGCTTGGAAAAATACGGCGCTTTTAAAAGGAATTTTGATTTCAGCAATCTTTCGCCCCTGGAAGCTCAGAAAATGCTGGGCTATGTAGAGTTGATGAACCAGTGCATGGACCGGGCCTTTAGGGAAAATTCTGGTTACTATATTAGCGATATGGCAGCTTTCAAAGAGACTGATCCTATGTTATATGAGGTATTTTCCCGCCAGGAGCTCAATAGTCTGGTCTTGTGCCCCTTTTACTTTGAAACCGACCTGGTCGGCTTTGTCGGGGTAGATGAACCAAAAGACATGAGTCTGGCCCTCCCGGTCATGCAGATTGCTTCCAGCCACATGTCAGGGCTTTTGCAAAAGTCCTTTTACGTGGAAAAGGGAGCTTCGGCTGACAGCGTGACCAATTTGTGCAGCGTGACCGCCTTCCGTCACCATGTTGCTTATGAATTGGCGGAAATCAAGGCTAATCCCGGCTTGAAGCTGGACCTGGTCCACTTCGACATCAGCAATTTTAAGTTTTTTAATAAAGAACACGGCTTAAAAGCTGGCGATGAGCTCTTAAAGCGCCTGGCCCAGGTGATTAGCCAGGAAGTTGGCAGCCCGTGGCTGGTCCGGTCGGTTGCTGACCACTTTTATGCCTTGATTCCTAATAGCAAGGTGGATCAGGCCATCCGGAACGTTCACGATGCCATTATCGGGGATGAGGCCTTTGGGGCTTCGATCAGAGCCGGGATCTACCCCTTGTCTGCCAGCGACCAGCAGGTCTCCTTTGCCATGAACCGGGCCAGAATCGCGGCCAACAATGCCGTGGGCAACTACCAGAACTACTACTGCCGCTATGAGCAAAAGATGGAGGCTGACCTGACTTTGGCCAACTACCTTACCTGCTGGGCCATATCGACGAGGCCGTGGCTAAGGGCTGGATCAAGGTCTACTACCAGCCGATCGTGGACACCTTCAGTTCCAAGATCAGCACTTATGAAGCCCTGGCCCGCTGGATTGACCCCAAGTACGGCTTTTTGAACCCGGGAGAATTCATCGAGGTCCTGGAGCGGGGACATTTGATCCACAAGCTGGACCTGCATATTTTGGACCTGGTCTGCCAGGATCTGGAAGAAGCCATGCAAAAAGGTGAGACCTACCCGATGGTTTCGGTCAACTTGTCCCGTTATGACCTGGAGCTGCCCGACCTGCATGAAAGAATCAATAATATTTTGGCCAGTCATGGGGTGAAAAGCTCCCAGATCCGGATCGAAATTACCGAGTCAGCCCTCCTCAGCAACACTGAAGCTGTCAGCAAGGAGCACATCAGCCGCTTCCATGAGGATGGCTACCAGGTCTGGCTGGATGACTTCGGCAGCGGCTTTTCGTCTTTGAACAACCTGCAGAACTTCGATTTTGACTTGCTCAAGATTGACATGGCCTTTCTCCGCCACGCCAACGAAAAGACCCCGACCATCTTGATGGACGTGATCGACATGGCCAAGCGGCTGGGGATTGAAACCCTGTCTGAAGGGGTAGAGACTAAGGACGAATACGACTTCCTTCACTCCATCGGCTGCGTTTTGGCCCAGGGCTTCTACTTCTCCCAGCCTTTGCCAAAAGACAAGATTACCGCCAAGCGGAAGGAGCGGGGACTGGAATTTGAAAGTCTGGCTGAGCATGCTTTTTATAAGAAGATCGGCCAGATCAATGTCTTGAACGCCCTCTATCCTTTCAGCGGAAAAAATGACCAGGATCTGGCGGAAACCGTGCCAGTCATGCTCCTTTTGGACAAGGGCGGGGACTTGGAGCCTATTTATTCTAACAAGGCTGCCCAGAACTGGTGCCAGTCCCTGCGTTTAAGGGGGGCTGGATTCGAGTTTGACTGCCGGCGGGAATTTTTGACCCTGGTAAAGCAGCTTGGAGAAACGGCTGACGGTGAAATCATTGAAGAAAATTTCCGGATCAAAGACTATGCCGGCCGCCTGCGCCTGCAGCTGGTGGCAGAGATGCCGGGCCAGCGGGCCTATGTAATCAACACGAATATGGTTTGATTTTTTTAAGGTCTTTTTCTTTTAAACGCTTTTCGCTTATAATTTAACTAGTGTCAATAGTAACCCCTTACTGAAGTAAGGGGCTTGAAGCTCAAGCTTCGGGTCTCTTATCTTTAGCAGGAAAGCTGGAGAAATCCAGCTTTCATTGTCTAGACTAAGCTATCCAATCGGCTTCAGCTGACTGGATAGAGGGACTACGTTATCCATGTCATCACACCCAAGGATGATGCCCAAGTCTTTGGCTCTGTGGCAGCTCTGTAAACAGTCATGAGGTTAACGTGACAGTCAACTGCGCCCACAAGCATGGATAACATTGTCGATGGGCAACAACGCAAATCCGGATTGGGTCTCCTGATTCGGACAAGTGGCAGGAATCACTGTTTCCTGCATTACGGAAAAGGAGAAAAAGCATGAAGCACGAAAATGCCAATCGGGTGTTTCTGCTTAACAAGGACGGCAAGCCGCTAATGCCATGTTGTCCAAGAAAGGCCAGGCTGCTTCTGAAAAGCGGCAAGGCTTTTGTGGTCAAGAAATATCCGTTCACCATTCAGCTGAAATACGGCTCATACGGCTATAAGCAGAAGGTTAGCCTTGGCGTAGACACTGGGCAGAGACACATTGGCTTTGCCATTGTCAGTCAAAACAAGGTGCTGCATCAAAGCGAGGTAGAGCTGCGCCAAGACGTACACAAAAATCTGTACACCCGCAAGATCTACCGCAGAGGCAGAAGAAACCGCAAAACCCGCTATCGTCAGGCACGCTTTTTAAACAGAGTGCACGGCAAGCGAGACGGCTTATGGCTTCCGCCGTCAATAAAAGGCAAGGTAAGCCATAACATTGCTTGGATCAAACGCTATCTGGCTGTGTTACCAAATCCCGATCTTCACATCGAAGTAGGCAAGTTTGACATGGCCAAAATGGTTAACCCAGAAATTTCGGGCAAGCAGTATCAAGAAGGCTCACTGAAGGACTGGAAGAACTATGAGTATTACGTGCTGGCACGTGACGAGTACACCTGTCAGCTCTGCCATAAGCATGGCGAAGGCGTAAAGCTTGTTGTCCACCACATTGTCTACCGATCACAAGGCGGGACAGACCGGGTGGACAATCTGATAACGCTTTGCACGAATTGCCATACCACGAAGAACCACCAGCCAGGCGGCAAGCTCTACAAGTGGATGAAGGCGAAGAAGAAAGTGACGAAGCAGCTGAAGGGAGCAACGTTCATGAACATTTTGCGCAAGCGGATTATGACTGCCTTCCCAGAAGCAAGCTTTCAGTACGGTTCGCAAACCTACGTAGATCGTAAGAACCTTCTTTTGCCAAAAGGTCACTTCATGGATGCAATCGCAATCAGCGGGATCAAGTCAGTGGGTCAGATGCCAGATACGGTGACGATGATCAGCCAGTTCCGCAAGAAGAAGCGGTCACTTCACGAAGCAACTGCAAGAAAAGGCAGAAAGCAACCAAATACGTCATCCAAGCGTAATGAGAAGAATACGAAGCATGCACGTGGCTTGTGGCTGAATGACTACGTTCGTGTGGTAGGAAATCATGTCAAGGGCTATGTAAAAGGCTTTAAGTCGAATGGATATTACGTTTATCTGACAGATGGCTTAGGCAATTACGTGCTGAACAGTGGCAGAAATTACGTCAACACAAAGCAGTGTCAGTTGATCATGCATAACGGCAACTGGCAAAAAGCAGAGCAAAAGCTTTCTCTGTACGAATTTAAGTAAAAAGAAGCTGGCAAGCTCTATCCCTCCACCCATTGAAACAGGTGGAATCCCGGGCTTGCCAGCCATTGACAATTATTGAAAAATACTTGAAGGAAAAAGACCATGGATGAACTTGAAAAAATGCGCTCCGGTGATTTCTACCAGCTGACGGCACCGGAGGTGGAGCATTACCAGGAAGCGGGAATCATCTGGAACGACGAGTTCAGGCAGGGCAATAACCTGGGCCGGCCAGCCCAGCTCCTGCGCTTGAATATGCACCTGAGCGCTTTAGGGGACCAGGCCAGCTTTGGGACCAGCTTCAGCTGCTTGAACGGGCCGAATATCTATATTGGCCATCACTTTCTGGCCGCTGGGGGTTTGACCATCGAAGACGCCGGTGAGGTCCATATTGGCGACAACGTGGTCGTGGAAGCCGGGGCCGTGGTAGCCCAGGATCTGCCCGCCAACGGGGTCTTTGCCGGCATCCCGGCCAGGAAAATCGCTGATCTGGCCAATGATTGCGGATAAGTGTCAACTTATGGTTTGACTTTATCATTATGTTTTAAGTAAAATATCACTACCAGCTTGCACTGAAGTGAAAAGTTGAGGAGTTAACAATGAAAATAGCTTTACAAGTTTTAGCCTGCCTGGTGGCAGTTGAGTTCTTCTATATCATGTATTTGGAAACTTTTGCAACGACTTCCAAGAAGACGGCAGAAGTTTTCCAAATGGACCAGGAAGAATTAAGCCGGCCGTCAGTCAATACGCTGTTTAAGAACCAGGGTATCTACAACGGCCTGCTGGCCGTTTTGACCTTGATTGCGGCCTTTGCCCTAGGCAAGATCGTCCTGCAGCTGGTCTTGGCCTACATGATCCTGGTAGCGGCCTACGGGGCCGTGACCAGCCAGCCGAAGATCCTCTTGATGCAGGGGGGCTTGCCTATCTTGACCTTGATCGTCAGCTTCTTTGCTTAAGGGCGGGATGCAAGATATAACTCTTTTTTCAGAAAAGCCTTGCACTGAATTCTTGTAGGAATATAATATTTTTAATAAAAGGACCAAAATAGTCAGCGCAGCTGTTGAATAGGTGGGAGAAAGAAATGGTTGAATACAAAATCGACAAAACCGACCGGCGCATTTTACAAATGTTGGAAGAGAACGCCCGCATTTCCGTCAAGGATATCGCGGAAGCCAACTTTATGTCTTCTCCGGCCGTAGCCAACCGTATCAGACGGATGGAAGCCAACAACCTCATCAAGCACTACTATGCTGACATTGACTACCCATCCATGGGCTACGTGGTTAAGGCTTTCATCAATCTGGAAGTCAAGCCGGAAGACAAGAGCGAGTTCTACCCCTTCATCGAAAAGATTCCGAATGTTATCCAGTGCGACTGCGTGACGGGGGACTACTCCATGCTGATTCAGGCTGCCTACCAGCGGCCTGAAGAACTGGACCACTTAGTCAACGAGCTGCAGAAATTCGGCCGGACCAAGACCGAAATTGCCTTTTCCACCCCGATCGAGCACCGGCCAATCCCGGTCAAGACCGAGAGTGATGACGAAGAAGACAAGAAAGAAGACTGATTTTAAGCCTCCGTCTGCCAAGACGAGGGCTTTTTTTGACCTTTTTGCAAAGAAATAGTTAAGCTCGCCACTTTACCGCTTACAATTATACCAATTTGCGAGCAAAGACTTGACCCGGGCTAAAAAAACGGCTATGATTCCTATTGCAAACGCAAAAATACAAATTAGTCCAATAGCTTAAATTGAACTAGACCAAAGGAGAAGAAATATGTGCGGAATTGTCGGTGTAGTTGGCAAGCCAGCTAGAGAAGTTGTTTTAAACGGTTTGAAGAACTTGGAATACCGCGGCTACGACTCAGCTGGTATCTACCTCAATGACTTACAAGGGCATGAATACTTGACCAAGGCGGTTGGCCGGATTGCCAACCTGGAAGAAAAGCTGACGCCAGAGGAAGAAGGGACGACCGGGATCGGCCACACCCGCTGGGCAACCCACGGCCATCCAACGGTGGAAAACGCTCACCCACACTACTCAGAAGACGGCCGCTTCTACCTGGTTCACAACGGGGTCATTGAAAACTACCTGGAGCTGAAGGAAAAGTACCTGGCAGGCGTTCACTTCAAGTCTGAAACTGATACTGAAGTTATCGTGCAACTGGTAGCCAAGCTGGCCAAGGACGAAAACCTGGATGCTTTTTCAGCCTTCAAGCAGGCTTTGAAGCTTGTTAAGGGTTCATACGCCTTCTTGCTGGTGGACAACACCAAGCCAGACCACATTTACATTGCCAAGAACAAGAGCCCGATGATGCTGGGGTTGGGCGACGGCTTTAATATTATCGCTTCAGACGCGATTTCTGTTTTGGACCAAACCAAGACCTTCATCGCCTTGAACGATGGCGACTGTGCTGACGTAACCAAGGACTCAATCGAAATCCAGGACTACGACGGCAACAAGGTGGAAAGAGAAGCTAAAGTTTTGGACATCGACCCGAACGCTGCTTCCAAGGGCACTTACGAATTCTACATGCTCAAGGAAATCGACGAACAGCCAGCAGTTATGCGCCGCCTGTCAACTGACTACTTAGACGAAGCAGGCAAGCCAGTTGTTGACGAAAAGATTGTTGACGCTGTCAGCCAGGCTGACCGGATCTACATCTTCGCGGCTGGTACTTCCTACCACGCTGGCCTGGTTGGCAAGGAAATTTTTGAGAAGTTCACCGGGATTCCAACTGAAGTTGGCTATGCTTCTGAAGCCGGCTACCACTTCCCAATGGTGTCCAAGCACCCATTCTTCATCTTCCTGACCCAGTCCGGTGAAACTGCCGACTCCCGCGTGGTCTTGACTGAAGCCAACAAGCGGGGGATCCCAAGCTTGACCATGACCAACGTTGAAGGGTCAACCTTGTCAAGAGAAGCAACTTACACCATGCTTTTGAATGCTGGTCCGGAAATCGCCGTTGCTTCAACCAAGGCTTACACTGCCCAAGTTGCCCTGCAGGCAATTTTGGCCAAGGCCGTTGGTGAAAAGCTGGGCGACCAGGCGGCCAAGGACTGGAACTTGAAGCAAGGCTTGAGCCTGGCCGCTGAAGGTATCCAGGAAATCGTTGATGGCAAGGACAAGATCGAAGAACTGGCTAAGAAGTACCTGGTACCATCTAGAAACGCCTTCTACATCGGCCGGGGGATCGACCATGCCGTTGCCATGGAAGCTGCTTTGAAGCTGAAGGAAGTTTCTTACATCCAAACTGAAGGCTTCGCCGCTGCGGAACTCAAACACGGTACCATTTCCTTGATCGAAGACGGCACACCAGTTATCGCCTTGATCGACGACTCGGTAACGGCTGACCTGACCCGGGGCAACATCCAGGAAGTGGCTTCCCGCGGGGCCAACGTGATCACTATCGTTGGCAAGCAATTTGCTAAGGAAGGCGACAACATCGTCTTGCCGGAAATCGACTACTACCTGTCAGCTTTGCTGTCAGTAGTGCCGACGCAATTGCTGGCTTACTTCGCGTCCAAGAACAAGGGCTTGGACGTTGACAAGCCACGTAACCTGGCTAAGAGCGTTACGGTTGAATAATTTTTGCAGAATATTTAAAACAGGCAGGTGCGGCGGCATCTGCCTGTTTCTGTATCTGAAACTTGCTTTGACTTTTAGCCAAAAATGTATTCTTCTGGTACAATGATAGCGATTTCTTAATGAAGGAGACTGAGCAATGATTGTGACCGACCGGCAGAAGAGAATTCTGCAGATCCTGCTGGAAAATGAAGACGGAATCAGTTTAGCGGAAGTGGAAAAAAGGCTGGAAACCAGCCGGAGGACCCTTTACCGGGAATTTGGCTTGTTGCGCCCGGAACTGGCCAAATCAGACTTGACCTTGACCAATAAGAAGGGCTATCTGCAGCTAACTGGACCGGATGAGTCGATTGCCGACCTGCGCGGCGAACTCAAAGAGAGCCCGGGGCAAGGTGAGATGAAGGCCGAAGACCGGGGAAATGCCCTAGCCGCTCTGCTTCTGTTAAAAGACGAACCGGAAAAAATTATTGCTTTGGCTGATGAGCTGGGAGTCAGCGAAGCGACAGTTCAAGCAGACTTGGCTGCTGTGGCTGAGTCTTTGGCCAAGTACCAGATCGAGCTCAAACGGACCAAGGGCCTGGGGGTCCAGGTCAGCGGCAAGGAAAGCCAGCGGCGCCGGATTCTGAATGGAATCCTGCTCAGTGAAAGCAACGACTATGTCTTTTTCTCTTACCTTAATAAAGAAGATCAGGCCAAGTCGGGAAACTTTTTCATTGACCTGCTCCCGAAAAAAGATCTGCTTAAGTGCTGGCAAGCGGTCAAAGATCTGCTGTCAGTTTTCAATTTTGAGACAGATTATCAGCTGATCGAGCTGATTCTGCTCTTTGCCATTAGCCTGGACCGCCAGCGGCAAGGCAAAAGTGTGGAAAGCATGGCTGCCAAACCAGATTCTTTAAAATACCAAGGCTATGTCTACCAGATTTTTGCCAAGCTAGACGTACCAGAAGTTACCTTGACGCAAAATGAAGTGATCTTTCTCGCTAATCAAATGCAGATGCACGAGGACCAACGGGTGCCTTTTGCCAGTGATGACCAGGAAGTCCTCGTCAATCTCCGGGTGGGGCAGTTTATTCAAGACGTTTCTGACCAGGTTCAGTTTGATTTCAGCAAGAATCCGGCCTTTTCCCGCCGCCTGCAAAAGCATATTTCCGCCTTGTTGCAGCACAGCGTCAAGCGCTTGCCAAACGTGCGGATTGAAACCTTGAGTCAGCTGACCATGCACTTCCCCCAGCTTTATGAAGCAATCGCGGCTGCCTGGAAGCTGGATTTTTCAGAGGAATTGAATGTAGCTGAATTGCAGCTCTTGCTGCTATATTTTGCCAATGAATACGGCAGCCCCGCCGCAACTTGTCAGCTTTGGTAATCTGCGACAATGGGCTGGGAACTTCTGCCATTCTGGCGGCTCGCTTGCAAAAAGAGGTTCCAGAGATTAAGCAGGTTAAGACGGCCCGGGCTTCGGGCTTGGCCCAGCTGAAACTGGAAGATTATGACATCATCTTTTCGACTCTGGATTTGCCAGGTTTCCCCCGGGAATACCACTTGGTCAGTCCCTTGCTTTTAGGCTGGGAACTAGACCGGGTCAAGAGTGAGGTGGCCAGTTATGTAGCCAAATACCCGGAAAAAAGCACCGTTCAGCAGCCCTACCGCTTCAAAAATCCAGCAGCTGTCTTGACCCAGCTGGCAGGAGAAAGCGCCTTTTGCCAGCAGCTTCTGCAACAGATGACCCTGCAGCCGATAGGCAGCCAGGGAATGGATATGAATGCTGTATTGTCGGCGATTGTCACGGCCGTGCCGGATGAGTACGTTAAAGACCGGCTGGAAGTCGCCCAGCGGCTGAAAAAGCGGCTGGACCTGGCTCCCTTGGGTTTGCCAGGCAGTCACTTGGCCCTCTTGCATACGCGGACAAGGGCCGTCAGCAAATGCTTTTTTGCCATTTATGACCTGGCTGAGCCAATTGCCATGACAGCAATGGATCAAAGCAAAATTATGGTTAAAAGGCAGCTCCTGCTTTTAGCGCCGGAAGATTTGCCCGAAGCCAGTGCTAATGTTTTGGGGATGATCAGCAGCTTTTTGGTCATGAGTGACCAGACCTTGCAGCTGTTTGAGTCCGGCAACTGCCAGGAAATCGCGGCTGCTATTGCCCAACAGTACCTGGGCCAGGTAACCCAAAGGCTAAACCAGGCCCGTGGCCAATCTTAATGCAAATATCACAAATAGAAGTCTGGCACTGAAACCGATGCCAGACTTCTATTTTCTTTTAATTGAAAGCGGAAACAATTGAAGTTAAGATAAAAATGTAAGTAAAAGTTAAGTAGAGAAAGTTTTATTGGTAATAGTTTTTAGTGTTTAGGAGGAAAAGTAATGTCTGAAACTCAGAGCAAGAGCTCAGCTAAGGCAAAGATCCAGAAATTCGGGACCTTCCTGTCAGGCATGATCATGCCAAACATTGGCGCGATTATTGCCTGGGGCTTCATGACCGCGATCTTCATGTCGCCGAACGGCTGGTTCCCGAACAAGTACATCAACAGCTTTACCAGCTCAATGCTGTACTTCATGATTCCAATCTTGATTGCCTACACGGGCGGCAAGAGCGTCTATGAGGAAAGAGGGGGCGTGGTTGGTGCCATCTCCGTTGTCGGGACCATCGTCTTGGCCTTCCCTTGGGCCAACCCGGTAGCACAGGGTATCGTTTATCCGGCCCTTTACCCATACGCAGCCAACAAGGCTACGGGGATTCCAATGTTCCTAGGGGCCATGATCATGGGGCCGCTCAGTGCCTGGTGCTTGAAGAAGTTTGACCAGGCCTTCCAAAGCAAGGTCAAGGCCGGCTTTGAAATGATCTATAACAACTTCTCCCAGGGGATCATGGGGATGATCTTCGTAGCTATCAGCTACTTCTTGATCGGACCTATTTTGGTTGTATCAACCATTTGGATTGCCAACGGGGTTGACTGGATCATCGCCCACCACCTGCTGCCACTGGCCAACCTGGTTATTGAACCAGCCAAGGTCTTGTTCTTGAACAACGCGATCGGCAATGGTGTCCTGGTTCCTTTAGGTATCCAGCAAGCTGCCAAGGTCGGCAAGTCAGTCCTCTTCTTGATGGAATCAAACCCTGGCCCTGGTTTGGGGATCCTGCTGGCCTGCTCAATTTTTGGCAAGGGTTCAGCTAAAAGCTCTGCTCCGGGTGCAATGATCGTTCACTTCCTTGGTGGGGTGCACGAAATCTACTTCCCATATGTTCTGATGAAGCCAATCCTGATCCTGGCTGCCATGGCCGGCGGGATTACCGGGACTTTCCTCTTTAGCATCTTGGGCGGCGGTTTGACTGCTGCTGCCAGTCCTGGCTCAATTATCGCCATCCTGCTGGTTTCAGCCAAGGATGCCTACTTCGGCAACATTGTCGGTGTGCTTGGTTCAGCAATTGTTTCCTTTGTCGTTGCTGCTGTTATCTATAAGATGGACAAGAGTGATTATGGCGACCTGGCTGCCGCTCAAGGGCAAATGGCAGCTATGAAGGCAGAATCCAAGGGCTTGACTGAAGAAGAAGCCGGAGCTTCAGCTGTTGAAACGGTCGAAAGCTACAAGGATGTGCAAAGAATTATCTTTGCTTGTGATGCCGGCATGGGCTCATCCGCTATGGGGGCATCGCTTCTGAGAGATAAGGTCAGGAAGGCGGGCTTGAACCTGCCAGTTACTAACACTGCTGTCCGTAACTTGAAGGATGAACCGGGCCTGCTGGTCATCACCCAGGAAGAACTGGCTGAACGGGCGAAGGAAAAGACGCCAAACGCTTTGCACGTGGCTGTCGGCAACTTCCTCAGCACGCCAAAATATGACCAGGTCGTTGCCCGTTTGAAGGCAGCTGGTGAAATCCTGCCAGAAGCAGACCAGGTCAAGAAGAGTGAAAAGACAGCTGCTAAGGCAAACAGTCTGGCTTCGATCGATTTCAGCAAGGTTAAGGAAGTCAACTTTATCCGTCACGACCAACATCTGGGTACGGTGACGATGGCGTCAAGCCTGTTCAAGGACCAGATGAAGAAGGCCGGCAAGACAACCCCTGTTAAGGCCGTCAGAATCAATGAACTGGACAATGATCCAAGCCACCTGGTCATCGTTACGCCAATGGCTGGCAAGAACCTGGCTATCCGCTATGACCAGATCCAAGTTATCACCGTTGCTGACTTGCTCAAGGCCGGCGAAGTCAGCGGCCTGGTTGACAAACTGAAGTAAGGAGAGCAGAAGCATGAAACTGGAAAAAGATATGATTAAGTTGAACCAGAATGTTGCCACCCGTGAGGAAGCTATCCGCATGGCCGGGCAGCTCCTGGTAGACCACGGCTGCGTCGAGCCGGAATACATTGACGCCATGCTTGCCCGGAACGCGGATGTGTCAACCTATATGGGGAACTTTATCGCTATTCCGCATGGCACTGATGAAGGGAAGAAATACATTAAGAAGACCGGGATTTCAGTTGTCCAAATCCCAATGGGGGTCGACTTCAGCGACCCAGATGATGACCAGGAGCAATTAGTCACGGTTGTCTTCGGGATCGCGGGCCTGGGCAATGAGCACTTGCAGCTCTTGTCCCAGATTGCCCTGTTCTGCAGCGACGTTGCCAACGTAGCAAAATTAGCCGACGCGCAAACGCCAGAAGAAATTATCGGTTTGTTAGACAAAGTAGGAGAAAATTAAAAATGAGAGCAGTACACTTTGGTGCAGGTAACATTGGCCGCGGCTTCATTGGTGAAACTTTGGCAGCCAACGGTTTTGGAATTGATTTTGTCGACGTTAATGAAACGATTATTGATGCCTTGGTTGAGCGGGGTGAATACGATATTCAACTGGCCGCCCCGGGGAAAAAGAAGATTCACATCAGCAACGTGACCGGGATCAACAACGCCAAGAACCCTGAAAAGGTAGTCGAAGCCATCAAGACAACCAACATGGTTACCACGGCAATTGGCCCCAAGGTATTGAAGATCATTGCTCCTCTGATCGCCCAAGCCTTAAGCGCGAGAGTCAAGGAAAATCACGAACCTTTGGATGTCATTGCCTGTGAAAACATGATCGGCGGTTCCCAGTTCTTGAAGGAAGAAGTCTATAAGCACTTGACTGACGAAGACAAGGCCGAAGTTGACAAGTACGTTGGCTTCCCGAACGCCGCTGTCGACCGGATCGTGCCAATTCAGCACAATGAAGACCCGCTCTTTGTTTCAGTTGAAGACTTCAAGGAATGGGTTATCGACGAAAGCCAGATGAAGAACCCGAAGATCCGCTTGGAAGGCGTTCACTACGCTCCAGACCTTGAACCATACATCGAAAGAAAGCTGTTCTCAGTCAATACTGGTCACGCCACTGTTGCTTACACCGGCAAGGCTCTGGGCTATGAAACGATTGGGGAAGCCATTAAGGATGACCGGGTCGTTGACCAGGTAACCCGCGTTTTGGCTGAAACCCGTTCCCTCCTTTTGGCCAAGTGGGACTTTAGCAAGGAAGAACTTGAAGAATACCATGCTCAAGTCATTAACCGCTTCAAGAACCCATACATCTCTGACGATATCGCCCGGGTTGGCCGGACACCAATTCGTAAGCTGGGCTATGATGAACGTTTCATCCGGCCAATCAGAGAACTGAAGGCCCGGGGTCTTGACTACACGGCCTTGATTGAAACGGTCGGCAAGATTTACCACTTTGACGAGCCAGCAGACGCTGAAAGCCAAAAGCTGCAACAGATGCTCAAGGATGAACCGCTGAAGGAAGTCGTTTTGGAAACGACTGGCCTCAAGGATGACCCTGACCTGGTTGAAGAAATCATCGCTTCAATCAAGGCGGCTGATTAAGTAAAACAATTTTGCAATAAATTCCAAATCAAAAACTAAAACAACACGAAGCAAAAGCAAGAAGAAAAAGCATGTTTGAAAAAACATGCTTTTTTGCTTCTTATTGAAATATAAATCCGTGGCATTAGCCCGAATTACGCAGGCCGGAAGCGACCCCGTTGATGGCGATGTGGATGATCGATTCGTAGATGCCGCTGAGCTTTTCTTGCCGGCCCCGCTTGATCATTTCCAGCTGGACGTAGTTCAAGACGTTGAAGTAAGGCAGGCGGTAGTCCAAGCTGCTTTCCAAAGACGGGTTGTCTTCCAAAAGCTTGCTGTGGCCTTCGATCTGCAGGATGACTTCCTTGGTCAGTTCCCATTCCTTCTTGATGATGTCAAAGACTGACCGGGTAGCTTCGTCTTCACAAAGACCGGCATACTTTTCCGCGATTTCCATGTTGGACTTAGACAAAACCATGTCGACGTTGGACAGCAGGGAGTGGAAGAATGGCCAGCCCTGGTACATTTCCTGCAGTTCCTTCAAGTTATTCGGATCAGCATCAATGAAGTGCTTGAAGGCTGAACCAACCCCGTACCAGCCTGGGAACATGACCCGGCTCTGTGACCAGGAGAAGACCCAAGGAATGGCCCGCAAGCCGGACAGTTCAGTAATCTTCTTTCTGGCTGCCGGCCGGGAGCCGATGTTCAAGCTAGAAACTTCCTTAATCGGCGTAGCCTGGAAGAAGTAGTCATGGAAGTGCGGGTTGTCAAAAACAAGTTCCCGGTAAACCCGGTTGCTGTCTTCCACAATGCCGTCCATTGAAGCCGTAAAGTCCTGGATGTGGTCCTGGCTGACATTTTGCTTGGAGACCATCCGGTCAACCGCGGCGGAAACCAGCATTTCCAAGTTGTAGTAGGCAGCGTCCTTGTTACCGTACTTGTTCTGAATGATTTCCCCTTGTTCGGTGGTCCGGATCCGGTCCTTGATGGAGCCGAATGGCTGGGAAGTGATGGCTTCGTATGATGGGCCGCCGCCCCGGCCAACCGTGCCGCCCCGGCCGTGCATGAAGGTGATCTTGATGCCCTGTTCCTCGCCGATGGATGTCAGTTCCTTTTGGGCCTTGTACAGGCTCCAGCAGGAGGCCAGGTAGCCGCCGTCCTTGTTGGAGTCGGAGTAGCCCAGCATGATTTCCTGGTAGTTGCCCTTAGAAGCAACCCAGCGCTTGACGATGTCGAAGCTGAGGTAGCGCTTCATGATTTCCTGGGAGTTATGCAGGTCTTCCACCGTTTCAAACAAAGGCACCACTTGCACCCGGGCCTTTTCGGAATCGAGCAGGCCGTATTCCTTCAGCATGATGGCTTGTTCCAGCATGTCAGAGATGCTTTCGGTGTGGGAAATGATGTGCTGCTTGATCACATTCTCGCCCAAGGTGTCCTTAAGCAGGCGGGCAGTGTGGTAGATCTTCAGTTCCTTTTGCAAAAGCTCTGACTTCGGTGAGTTGGATGAGTGCAGGCTGCGGGGATCATTGTTTAATTCACTGAGCAGGATCTGGATCTTTTCTTCTTCGTCCAAATCGCTGTAGTTGTCACAAATCCGGGCACTCTTTAAGAGCTCTGCCACGCAGGCTTCGTTGACGCTGGAGTCTTGCCGCATGTCGATCGTAGCCAGGTGGAAGCCAAAGACATCAATAGCTTCTAGGAGGTCGTCAAAGTGGCCGCCGGTAACTGCCCGGTCATGGTTTTGGATTAATGACCGCTTGATGGCTTCCAGGTCTTCCTTGAACTCGTAAGCATCCTTGTAGACCGGAGCCTTGAGGGCAGCTTCTTTCTTAACGACGGCTTCCTTGGAGAAGACTTCCAAAAGCTCCATTTCCGTGTGGGCCAGGCGGCTTTCCAGGTAGTAGAAGGCCCGGCGGTAAGGTTCGTTTTCTCGGAATGGGGAGTTGTCGGCTGACAATTTGGCCAGTTCGGCAACTTCCGGCGTTGGCTGCACGTAAGAAGTTGAAACAGACACTGTCCGGTAAAGGTCGTTGAGAGCCTTGATGTAGTATTCAAAAATGACTTCACTTTGAATCGTCGCGCTCAAGCGGAGGGTTTCAGCCGTAACGTAAGGGTTGCCGTCCCGGTCCCCGCCGATCCACATGCCCATGGTGATCGGCGTTGCCCCGTCAACGTTGAGGCCCTTTTCTCGGGCAAGTTCCTTGTAGCGGGCAGTCAGCTTAGTGATGGCCGGAATCAGGGAGTCAGGGTAGTAGACCATGACGTTCTTGATTTCATTGGAGACCTTCAGTTTCTTTTCCCGGATGATGTCCGTCCGCATGATGATTTCAATGTAGCGGCGGAGCTGGTTGGTCCACTCTTTCCGGTTGATGGTGCCGGTCTTGGAGTCCCGGTAGCGGCGGAGCTGGTCGTGGATCTTGTTAGTCAATTCCAGAATGGTCTTGCGCTGCACCTGGGTTGGATGGGCGGTCAGAACTGGTACGACATTGACATGACTCAGAATTTCAGCGCCATTGTCCTTTTCCGCTACCAGGTCAACCGTTGATTCCAGCTTGCCCAGGTAATCCTTGTCCGTGTTGTTGAGCAGGTTGACTTCGCTGGCCAGGTCAACGTCTTCAGTAATGTTGATCAAAAGTGGCAGGGTCGCAAAGTAGCGGGCGACAATGATCATCTCTTGATTGCTTAAGCAGGCAATCTGACTTTCCAGCTGGCTGTGGTCGCCGCTGGCAGCAATTTTAACCAGGCCCTTGATCTTGGCGAATTCTTCGTCGCCAACCAAATGGCGGGTGCTTTCGTCAAGCAAGTCGGTCAAAATCTTGACCTCTTCAGCAATAACCGCGTGGTTACTGTTGTTCTCTAATTTCTTAGCAGTCACGCTTAACTTCCTCTTCCTTTTAAAATAAACTTTGTTTGCTAATGCTTTTTCTCTATCATACGCCTTTTTTGCCCAAAATTGAATTAGCTTGGGCTTGCTTTCAGCAACTTTTTCTAAAAAAAGCGAACAATCGTCTTGACAAAAAATGCCCTTTTTGCTTAATGGGGAACTATACAAGCTGCTTGAGCCAGCTGGCCAGCATAATAATCAAGGGCACGCTGACCACAGACATTAAAGTCGACAGGCACAGACAAGACAATTTTTTTCTTAAAAAGGAAGAAGTTGAAAAAAGGGAGGAGAAAATGGTTGAAAAGCATGGAGGCAAAAGGCCAAACCTGTTATACTGATTTAGTCATAATTGCAGTAGAAAATTTAAGAAACAGAGGAAAATCTATTGATCACAGTAACAGATTTAAGTTTGCAAATCGGCAGTCGCACCCTTTACAGCGACGTCAACCTTAAGTTCACGCCGGGCAACTGCTACGGCATCATTGGAGCCAATGGGGCCGGCAAGTCGACTTTCTTAAAGCTGCTGGAAGGAAAAATGGAACCAACCACGGGCTCAATCAGCATGGGCCCTAACGAAAGAATGTCCAGCCTGAATCAGGACCACTTTGCCTTTGAAGATTTTTCCGTTATGGAAACTGTGATTCAAGGCCACCAAAAGCTCTACCAGGTCATGAAGGAGCGTGACGCCCTTTACGCCAAGGCCGACTTTAGTGAAGAAGACGGGGTCAAGGCGGCTGAACTGGAAACGGAATTTGCGGAACTGGACGGCTGGAACGCGGAAGCTGATGCTGCCCAGCTTCTCCAGTCCATGAGCATTCCGGAAGACATGCACCAAAAGCAGATGAGCGAGCTGGCGGAAAGCGACAAGGTTAAGGTCCTTTTGGCCCAGGCCCTTTTTGGCAACCCGGACATCCTTCTTTTGGACGAACCGACCAACGGTCTGGACGTGCACACCACGGCCTGGCTGGAAAACTTTCTGGCTGACTACGAAAACATCGTCCTGGTCGTTTCCCACGACCGTCACTTCCTGAACCAGGTCTGCACCCAGATGTGTGACGTTGACCGCGGGCAGATCAAGCTCTACGTCGGCAACTACGACTTCTGGTACGAATCAAGTAAGCTGGCTACGGAACTGGCCCGCCAGCAAAATGCCAAGAAGGAAGAACAGATCAAGCAGCTGCAGGAATTTATCGCCCGTTTCTCAGCCAACGCTTCCAAGTCCAAGCAGGCTACTTCTAGAAAGAAGCAGCTGGACAAGATCAGCTTGGACGACATCAAGCCATCCAGCCGCAAGTACCCGTACATCAAGTTTGAGGTGAACCGGGACCTAGGCAACGACTTGTTGAGAGTGGACAATGTGTCCTACAAGTCCGGCGACGAGCAGCTTTTGGACAATGTTTCCTTTATCATCCGGCCAGGTGACAAGGTTGCCTTCTTGTCCAGAAACACCCGGGCAACCACGGCCTTGATGGAAATCATCGCCGGCCGCCTGGAACCAGACTCCGGGACTGTTACCTGGGGGCAGACGACTTCCTTTAACTACATGTCCAGAGACCTTAACGCCAACTTCGACAATGACGAATTGACGATTTTGGATTGGCTGCGCCAATACGCTGACAAGGAACACGACGACAACACCTTCCTGCGGGGCTTCTTGGGCAGAATGCTCTTCAGCGGCGACGAGATCAACAAGCAGATCAAGGTGCTGTCCGGGGGTGAAAAGGTCCGCTGCCAGCTGTCCAGAATGATGCTGGAAGCAGCCAACGTGCTGGTCATGGACGATCCAACCAACCACTTGGACCTGGAATCCATCACCGCCTTGAACGAAGCCATGGAAAACTACCCTGGCTCAATTCTCTTTACTTCCCACGACCACGAGTTCATCCAGACCATTGCCAACCACATTATTGAAGTTGGTCCAAAGGGTGTGGTGGCCCGGGCCGACATCAGCTACGACGACTTCCTGGCCCACCCGACTGTTCAGGAACAAGTTGCAAAGATTTACTAAAAGCAGAAAATGCCAAAGAAAAAGCTTATCCGTCCTGGATAAGCTTTTTTGCATCTGCCTTATGCTTCATCGTCAAGTACTGACCGGTGACCGAATCATAAAACTTACTAAATCTTGATAATCACATCAATATTGGTAAGTTTTTCTGATATTCCTTTCTAGTTAAATCTATGAGTAGATTCAACTTGGCAAAAGAAATCAGATTTTTAACCTTTTGAAGTTAAGGTCA
>ENA-ORUR01000282-ORUR01000282.1-human-gut-metagenome-genome-assembly--contig:-NODE-282-length-31751-cov-225.715_pt1 | contig 31751 bp, 32 predicted proteins | sample MGYA00242086_ERZ509223 | MGnify/ENA primary metagenome ERZ509223 (study PRJEB26280, sample SAMEA2338820) | human gut metagenome | biome: human gut; feature: human-associated habitat; material: faeces... | reverse complement strand
GGATCATAGCGGCACGCGTCGCATGTCAACGCCGCCGCGCAACGCCCCCTGCGGGGGCGGCGCGTCGTCTTATGACATGCGCCGCTACCACCGCTAACGCTTCGCTTGACCATCCGGCCGACAAGAAAAACACAGGGCACACGCCCGGAAAGAGACACCGCCATGACACACATCGAAATCCAATACAGCATCCTGCGCGGCACCATGTTCACCCTCGACGTCCCCGACCACATGGACGAGCACACAACCGACCAATGGATCCGGGAGCACTGGGACCAACTCATCGAACCCAACATCGCCACCAGCCGGCTGAACACCCTCGACACCCACCTCGACTGGACACCGGAACAGCCGCCCGCCCGCTGGTACGACCGGCCAGCCGGCGTATGGCGGGACACGCCACGCGACCCGAACACACCCGAAGACCCCGACGAGCACAAGCCATGGTACGGGACGCCCTGCACGACCGGCCCCCACACACCCGACGACCCGCAACAAGGATGCTGCAACACCTGCACGTCATGCGCCCGCCACATGTGCGAGACCCACACCGCACGATGCGACCGGTGCGGCTCCATCACCTGCGACCAATGCGCCCACGCCCGCGAGGACGGCACCGGATGGCTCTGCCCCGAATGCGCCACGCACACCACAGGCCAGTGACCGACCGGCCAGCGACACCGGGCGGCGCATCCAACACCGCCCGCCGCCGGCGCCCCAAAGGCGCCCGAGACATGGACGCCCGCTGTGCGGGCGGCATTCCCATCGATCGGAACGGCTTCGCCGCCAACCATTGTGTTTCTTGTCGCCCCGGACGGCTTCGCCTTAAGGATCATAGCGGCACGCGTCGCATGTCAACGCCGCCGCGCAACGCCCCCTGCGGGGGCGGCGCGTCGTCTTATGACATGCGCCGCTACCACCGCTAACGCTTCGCTTGACCATCCGGTCAACAAGAAAAACACAGGGCCCGATACCGGACCGGGGGCACGCGAGACAACAGAAAGGAGCCACCCGATGTGCAACTACAAACTCACCGTCCAGGTCAGCGCCAACAGCCAGGACATCGACGGGGGAGGATGGGTCACCGCGATCACCTTCACCAAATCCATCATCATCGACACCACCGACCGCGCCCAGGCGATCGCCCTGCGCGACCTGCTCAACCGGCCCACGCCCGCGACCGACCCGACCGGCACCCCCATGTGGGACCGCGCCTACGGGATGAGCAACCGCGAATGCTGGCAATGGCAGATCGCCGCCCGGCACAGCAGCTGCCTCACCCAGATCCTCCAAACCGCCGGCATCGACTGGCCCGACCAAGGCACCCCCGACATCGACCTGCCCGTCATCACCATCAACCTCGCCACCTACTAACCCCGCAACACCCCGCAACCAACAGAAAGGAACACCATCATGACCACCGACACCACCATCCCTTCCATGCCACGCCGCCGCGGCCAGGCACGCCTCGACACACAACACCGGCTCGCCGCCACGACCCGCCTCACCGACATCACCGCCATCATCCACGCCCACCCCGGCATGCGCCTGGACATCGACCACGACCGATACGAAACCCGACCCGACCTCGCGGACCTGTGGACCGTATGGAGCGGACGATTCCGCCACCTCGCCGACATAGACCTCGACGGCATCCAGGTCACCTGCCGCGGCTTCTACGCCGGGAGCCCCACCCGGCCCACGGAAGAACGGGACATCGAACCCGGCGACGCGTTCCACGATGGCTGGCCCGCATGGGACGAATACGCGTTCACCCTCACCGCCGGCCCGGCCCGCCTGACCTACCGGTACACCGACGACGAAGTCCAGACACTCACCCGACACTGAACACCGACGCCGGCCGTACCCCGCGGCCGGCACCACCCGAGAAAGGAACCATCATGAACGGCATCGAAAGGAAAACCCTGGCCCAGGAGCGGCTCAACCGGCAGCTCGCCTGGACCCGCGACCCGGCCCAGGCCGTCGCCATCATCCAGGCACACCCGAGCATGCGCCTGCACATCGACCAGGACGGGTACGCGCCCCGCCCCGAACCCACGGACCTGATCCACGCCTGGAAGAAACAACCATGGCAGGACCTGGACATCACCGTCACCTGCGCCGCAAGCCACGCCGACGGCGACGACACCCCGATCACGCCCGGCCAAGCATACCACCACGGCAGACCCGCATACGACAGGTACACGTTCACCATCCACGCGCCCAACGCCACCCTCATCTACCGGTACGACAGCGACGAGCTCGACACCCGAACCGAATAAACCCCCGCGCCCGGCGCGCATATCACGCGCGCGCCGCGTGGACAGGCACGGGCACGGCCCGCCACACACAACCAACCCCCAAGGAGGAAACCCATGGCAACCGTCAACGAGATCACGATGACCGTGGCCGGCAACCTCGTCGCCGACCCCGAAATCAAACACACCACCACCGGACGCAGCGTCGCCAGGTTCCGCATCGCCCAGACCGCCGCCGTCGAACGCAACGGGGCATGGGAGGATGGACAGACCACGTTCATCCGCTGCGTCGCCTACGGGCCGATCGCCGACCACATCGCCGCGTCCCGTATCGGCAAAGGCACCCGCCTGGTCGTCACCGGACGATACGCCCAACGCGACTGGCAGACCGACCAGGGCGAACGCCGCAGCACCTACGAGCTCACCGTCGACGATATCGGCGCCAGCATCAAATACGCGACCGTCCGCATCGACCGCGCCCCGTCCCGACCCCAACCCGCCGCCACGAACGACACGGCCGGCGACCCGTGGAAGAACGACGACATGTTCACCCGGCAACCCGAACAACCCGAATTCTGACCGGCCACAGGCACCCCTCACCAGGACGCCCGATATCGGAAAGGCCTACCCCGCCACGCCACGGCATGCGGGGCGGGCCTTTCCCGTACCCGATATCACGACACACACCCGCAAGACCGGAAACACCGATATCGCGGGTCACGCCGGGCACACCGATATCGACCGTGCCTCGCATGCGCGCGATACCAGTCCCACAGTCGATATCGCGAGTCGCTGCGACCGGGCGATACGCGCAACGCGACTGCACCACCGAGAACTGCGACCGACGAAGGACACCAATCCTGTCATCGAAATCGGAAGACCCCGGAACACGGATAAGGGCTGACACGGTGTTCACCCATACGTTACCTCGGAAAGCTAAACTGATATCGTTCCACGGCAGTAACCCGTGAACGAAACAAGGGGAGGTCCATCATGATCCGAAAAATACCAGCGGCTATCAGCACTGCAATCATGCTGCTAGGTCTGATATCCGCAGCGCCACCGGCCTCGGCGGCGGAAGCGCCATTGAGACCGGTAGCCCGCATCCGCTGCGATTTCTACTACCAGGGGCAATGCTACGACCACTGGATCCCCACGCCAGACTCCTGCAAAGGGGTAGGGGTCTGGGGAACCGCCTGGCAGCAGGCGGCATGCATGGCATTGTTCGGAGTGGGACAACGGGGGTAGCCGATGAAATGGCTTCTCGTCATCGTCCTGATACTGATACTCGGGATTCTCTCATACTCGGCGACCCAGCATCATCTGGACGCCAAGGCCGCGCGGATGCAACACGGCAACGATGAAGACCGCAGGTCGGCGAAGGAACTACGCGAAATCTCCAGAAAAATCGACCAAGGAAAATACCTCTATCGGTAACCCCGCAAGACGGGCGGACACCGTATCCACATACGGCATCCGCCCGTCTTGCATATACCGGGACGCCTCCCTTCCGGCAACGATGATGCCGTCCGCCCCTGGCGCCCCGTGGACACACTCATCCCCACCGCGCCGAACCGCCGCCGACACCGGATTCATGGCACGCCAGACAGCCCGTGTGCCGGATCCGATCGCCGACCACATCGCCGCGTCCCGTATCGGCAAAGGCACCCGCCTGGTCGTCACCGGACGATACGCCCAACGCGACTGGCAGACCGACCACAGGCACCCCACACCAGGACGCCCGATATCGGAAAGGCCCACCCCGCCACGCCACGGCATGCGGGGCGGGCCTTTCCCGTACCCGATATCACGACACACACCGCAAGACCGGGAAACCGATGTTGCCTCGCATGGTATCCGATATCGACCGGATGCCGCCACACACTCCGATATCGAATAAGAATCATAGAACATGGATACAATAAAAGCATCGAGTTGCCTTGAAAGGAGACGATGATGTTTGCTTTATGGCTGCGCAGGGCCGCAGCGTATTTTCTTCGCATTGTGCTGCCGACATCGCTGATGTCGCAGCTCATCGGGACGTTGCTGTTCGGTAGGTCTTCGCCAGGGGGGACCGCAGAGACTTGGATTGACTGTCTCTGTCTATTGTCCTGCGGTATCGTCTCAGCCTTGTCCACGCGTAATGGGCAGTCCTGGGGTCACCGGATCATGCGGCTCCAAGTCGTCGACCAAGACTCAGGAATGCCGATATCGGGTAGCAGGATGGGTTTGAGGGAATTCGCGCATCTTGCTGATATCGTGTCTCTCGGCATCGGATTTTTCTGGCCGTTGTGGGATGGCCGTGGACAGACTTTCGCCGATAAAATCGCCAAGACTATGGTCATTGCCAAGATATAGGTGTACTGGGAACCACGCAGGGATGCGTCAAACATGAACATTACATCCAGACAAAGGAGCCTATGATGAACGTTCAACATCAAAATAAGAGTGTTCTAGGGGCAGCTGCTGCGATGGCTGCCGCAATAATGGCATTCTCTTGTACAACCCCAGCGATAGCTGACAGCGGTGCCGCTGATTATGAAGAGTTCAATACAGCCGTGGAGTCATCGCTCCAACGACGACTGGATGAAATCGCTTCACAAAATAATTTGAACGCTGAATTCAGTGATATCCAAATCAAAGCGACGCGGGCCACAATAGATGAGTACCATGGAGATGCGGATGCATACGCGGCCGCAATCATGAAAGCATATGAGGAAGATACGGGTTTGAATACCACTCAGGCTACAATACCCAGAAGGCGAGGTGCGGCGACGTATACGTCGAGTGTATTCGCCGGAGTCCCTGCCGGCGGAGCATGCTGGGTCAAGCAAGATTTCCGAGCAACTGTCACGAATTACAAAGTCACTTCGAAATCCATGCTGGGGAGTTCATACCAAACAGGAATATGCGTCTTCAAATGGACCCCGAACTACTCTTGGTTTGAGGGGAATTTGAATGTCCTGAGCAAGGGAACTTTCCACGCAGTCATCAAGGGGGGCCCTGTATCATTCTCCTCGACTTTTGAAGCATTTTTCCACACCAATAAGTCTTCGCTATATCAAGAGTTCCAATAGAGCTTGGGCCAGGATCATCTAGGCATGATGGTTGATGCCTAGTAACTATAAGGAGAGCCGGCCACAGGGTAGGACCTTGTGGCCGGCTTTCTGCTTTATTGCGCTTTTGGGTGATATCGGAAAGAACTAGGGTTATAGGCCAAAAACTAGCCGGCTGCTATCGCTGCGATACCTTGTTCACAAGTACGAGAGTCCCAAAATATCGATATCGACGTGTCATGATTCTGTCACGATATACCTTGACTGTCTCTCGAAAGGCGAGAGATGGGCTGCCGGGAACGTAGCATGCCTGTCGTCCGATAATATCCGTCTGGCCTTCAGCCCGATACTGGTGTCCAGCGAATGCCGATATTAGTACACGAGAGATACCCGACAGATATCGGTGGCCCCGTCTCTAGCCATCGATATCGGTGGCGGGCCGGGGAATCGATATCGGCAGTCCCCGGGTGCCGCGGGATCCGCTATCGATATCGGATGCATGGCGTCCGGCCTGATATCGATGCCGTCGCGCGTGCACGCGCCTGATCCGATATCGGCGGAACCCGCACCCATACGCCCGTCCGATATCGCCGGATGTTGGGGGAGCCCGGTGCCCGGCGGTGTCCGATCCCGGTGTTGCACGAGGGTGCCGGACGGGCCGGACCGGCAGGGGCGATACGATGCCTGTCCACCGGATTCCGGAGCCGCGCCACAGGCGGGACCGGGACCATCGGAGGACAGGCAGCCCCAGGCCCGATGGAACCGCCATCAATGTAGACAAAGCCAGACCAGCAGTACAGCAGCCATCCCACACCCAGCAGCAAGCATCATGAGATATCCGATGGGATGCAGCCCATGGCATGCCGATATCAGCATCGAAGCAGGAAAATCCAAAACCTTGCATGATGGAAAAACACCATGCGCGTCTTGCACCCGGCTGCGCGAATCCCGCCGGGAACGGCGGGATTCCAACGATAGTCGGCGCTGTTGTCGGGTTTTTACCGATATCGGCGGTGGTATCGGGTCCGGGGCGTGTGGAAGGGCATGGACGAACACGACATCATCCCGGTGTGCCCCGTTTGCGGGCAGCCGGTCAGGCAGAGGGACGCGTCTGGCGCGTACCGCGGGTGGCACGTGCAATGCGACAGCCGTATGCGCGCCGCCATGGACGCGAAACGGCGCGCCCGGCAGGCGGGGGAGCTCGACGAGCGGCTGCGCTACTGGTCGGCGATGCTCACGGACGCGACCGGCGACATCCGCGTATCGGTCATCGACCGGAACACCGTGGCCGCGGAGCGTGACCATTGGGCGGCCGTGCTGACCGTGGAACGGTGCCGGCAGGCGATCCTGGCGATGCGCATGACGCCGGACGAGGTCAACCGGTACCGGGACCCGTGGCTGCGCCGCCTGTGCGCCGATATCGGGCGGGACGGCATGGATCTGATCGCCGACCGGGTCGGATGGTCCGGCGCCCGCCCGTGGCGCAGGGACCCTGCCACGGAGCGTGACGGCACGCTCCACGCGGCCGGGCAGCTGCCCGTACCCGACGACCCCGACACGCGCGAAGGGTACCGCGGGGACCTGGAGCGTTCCCCGGGCGCGGCTTTGACGGTCATGGGTGCGCTCGACCACATCTGGAAAGAGGACAACACCGGCACGCCGGGCGAGCCGGGACCATGGCGGCTTCGATAGCCGCGTGCGGCACGGTACGGGATATCAAGACGAAGGAACGGTCATGGGCATCGATATCAGGAAATTCATCGGCACGCGGATGACGCCAGCGGACATTGGGCGCGCGGAGCACAGCAGACGCCAGGAGGCGAGGATCCGAAAGGACCTGGACGAACGGTACGGGCCGGTCGTCACCGGCGTGTGCCCCGAATGCGGCGGGCCGGTACGCAAGCCGGCGCGCGGCCCGGCCGCGAGGTTCTGCAGCCGGTCATGCAAGACCGCGTACAACCGGCGCCAGGCGCGACGCGAGGCCGCGCGCCTGGCGGCCCGGTCCCAGTCCACGGCCGCCATGTTGCAGGAGCGGGGCGAATCCTACCGGGCGCGCGCCCAAGCGATCCGCGACGAATCCTCGCGGCTGCGCAAGGAGGCGAGCGGCATGCGCGCCGCGACACGCACCAGCCTCATGTGCCAGCTGCTGACCATCATGCGGGCCGACCCGTCGATGATCCGGGACGCCGCGCCCGGCGGGCACGTGTGCACGCTCATCGCGAGGATCGACCTGCTCGGCGAACCCGGCGACGCCGAACGGATGCTGCGCCACCAGGGGTACACGCTCCGGATGCCGGTGGCGTGACATGGCGATCAACCTCACCAAGCTCACCAACGCCGAATACCAGCTGGACGGCATCCGGGAGGCCATCGACGGGGACAACGCGATCAAACCGTCCGACCCGACCGCCTACTACACGGCCAGCGGCAACCCGCCGGGCGTGTGGATCGGGTCCGCGGCCCGCCTGCTCGGCGGCACGCCCGGCACGACCGCGTCCAGCAGGACCGTACGCAGCCTGATCAACGAACGGCGCGACCCGTCCACCGGACGGTACCTGGGCGACACGACCCTCGCCGACGGGGACAGCGGTCGCGCGCCCGTCGCCGGGTTCGACCTGACCACCAGGCAGCCGAAAAGCGTGAGCATCCTATGGGCGTTCTCCGACGCGGACACGCGCCGGCGCATCGACCAGTGCATGGACCGGGCCGCGCAGATGACCATCGACTACTTCGAACACGCCGTCGCGTCCACGCGCGCCGGCCAGGCGGGCGTCGCCTCCGTCGCCTGCGACGGGGTCGCCGGCTTCGTGTTCGACCACTACGACAGCAGGGACGGCGACCCGCAACCCCACAAGCACATCGTGATCAGCAACCGCGTGCGCCGCAGCCAAGACGGGGTATGGACCGCGCTCGACGGTCGCAAGGTATACGCGTCGGCGGTAGAAATCAGCGAATACCACGAGAACCTGCTCCAGGACCTGCTCACCAAGGAATTCGGCTGGGCATGGACCACACGCCCCACGCGCGGCACGCAGGCCGTCATCCAGGAGATCGACGGCGTCCCGCAGGAGCTGATCGACGCGTTCAGCGGCCGCCACAGCCAGATCCAGGCCAAGGTCGACCAGCGGGTCCGGCAGGAGGAACAGCAGACCGGACGCACGGTCGGGCCACGCCGCCGCGCGCAGATCGACCTCGAGGTATGGCGGGAAACCCGGAAAGCCAAACCGCAAATCCAGCCGTCACTCGACGAGAAACGCCGCCACTGGTACGACAAGCTCGGCCGGGTCGCGCCCGGCATCCAGATCGACAGGATGCTGCGCGACGTGAACGCGCGCCACGACCAGCCGATCACCGTGGACGCCGCGGGCCGTCAGGACACCGCGCGCCTGCTGATCGCCCAGCTCGCCGACCGCGAGCAGATCCGCGGCGGGGCCGACACGTGGCTCGACACGCACGCCGAACGCGCCACGCGAACCGTCAGCCAGACGCACACCACATGGAAGGCGACCAACATCCGCGCCGAATCCCAACGCCTGCTGCGCACCGTCCGCCTCGACCCCACGCAACGGCTCACGGCATGCAACGCGATCGCGGACGAGGCGACCAGCCGATGCGTCAAACTCACACCGACCCGCTACCGCCTGCCCGACGGGGCCGCCGGGGACCCGACCATCGCCCTACACGACGGGCGCACCGTGTTCGACGACCCGGAACTCGACAAGTACACCACCCAGGACATCCTCGACGCCGAACAGCTCATGATCGACGCGTTCGACCGGCCCCAGGCCGGCGGATACGCGCCCGGCGACGGAAAGGCATGGCTCAAGGCATGGAGCCGCCAGGCCGAGCAGGAAGGCGGGCACCCCCTGGCGGCCGACCAGCTCGACGCCGCCGCATACGCGCTGGAGAACCAGCGCCTGGCCGGCGCGATCATCGGGCCCGCCGGCACCGGCAAGACCACCACCATGAACGCCGTCACCCGCGCATGGGAAGCCGCGCACGGGCCAGGCAGCGTCCTCGGCCTGGCCACCAGCCACAAAGCGGTCAACGAGCTCCACGCCAGCACCGGCTGCCAGAGCATGACCATCGCCCGCCTGCTCGCCATGAGCGGCGAGGACGACACACGCGACCAGGAATGCCGGGAACACGAGCTCGTCCAACGGCTCACCCGGGAAAACGACCCGCGCGAAAGAATCCGCCTGCGCATCCAGCTCGCCGGCATCCACACCAGCCGACAGGCGGGCGTCATCAAACCCGGCCAGCTCGTCATCATCGACGAGGCCGGCATGGTAGACACGCGCGTGCTCGCCCGCATCACCGGACTCGCCGCACAGGCCGGCGCCAGAATCATCATGACCGGCGACCCCAAACAGCTCGACAGCGTCTCCGGCGCGGGCGGCATGCTCGGCTGGGCCGACCGGCACGACGCATGCCGGCGCCTGTCCAGCATCTGGCGGTTCACCGCCAAACCCGACAAATGGGCCCACGACCCGCAAGGCGCCGCCTCGGCACGCCGGTGGGAAGGCGAATCCCAGGCCACGCTGCGCCTGCGCGACGGCGGCGACCCGCTCGACGAGGCCAGCGTCAAAGCATGCCGCGCCCTGGTCGCCCAATACGCGGCCCACGACCGGATCCACTGGGGAGAGGACCCGGACATCGAGGAGACCGCCTACCGCATGTGCATCGGATGGCAGCAGATCGGCAAGACCACGCTCCTGATCGCCGGCACCAACGAGCAGGTACGCGACATCAACCGCCGGTTCATCCTCGAACGGCGCGCCGCCGGGAAAAGCGAAGCCGCCCCGGACCGACTCATGGAACTCATGGACGGGCTGAGCGTCGGCGCGGGCGACCAGATCGTCTGCCGCGTCAACGACCACGACATCCGCTCTCACGACGGCAGGAGCATCGAGAACGGCATGGCGTTCCGCATCCTGGACACCAGCGACGGCACAACCGCCCGCGCCAGGAGCCTCGACGACGGAAGCATATGGGACATCCCGCGCGGATTCCTCAAAACCGGCTGCAAAGCCGGGTACGCTGCCACGATCCACGGCAGCCAGGGCATGACCGTCGACCGGTGCGCCGCCCTGTTCCCCGCACAGGCCAGCCTGACCTGCAACCTCCAATACGTCGCCGGCACGCGCGGCCGCGAGGAGAACCACTTCCTGTACGGGTGCGAACCCGAGGAACAACGCCGCACCGACCACATGCTCACCGGCGCAGAGACCGACCCCCGCCGGATCGCCCTCGACCGGATGGAACACGCCCTGCTCACCCACCCGGAAACCCTGACCGCGACCGAGACCCGGGACATGGAAACCCGCAACCGGTACGACCTCAAACGCCTCATCCACGAACACGACTACGCCGCCGGCCTCATCGCCGGACCCCACCTGCTCGCCATGCTCGCCAAAACCCACGACCAGGCGACCGTCGAGAAAATCAAACGCTCACCCAGCTTCGAATGGCTGCGCGGCACATGGTCACGCGCCTGGACGGCCGACCCGAAACGCGCCCTCGCCATCATCGCCCGCCCGCCCGACGCGCGACGGCACACCACCGGCATCGACCGGACCCGCAGCCTCGCCTGCCAGGCCGCCCGAACCCTGCTCACCGGCAGAACACCGGACGGCCAGGCAGGCACACGGATCACCATCACCCTGGACGCCGGAGAGGACACCATCGGCATGCTCACCGGCATGCTCGACGACACCGGCATCGGCCACACCGCCAACACGACCCCGGACGGGCGGACAGGCATCAGCGTCGAGACACGCGACACGCCAGCCCTCAAGGCCATGCTCGACACATGGATGCAATGCCGCGACGACATCAGCCCCGACCGGATCGACGGATGGGCCACCCTGCGCGCCACCGCACGCCACGAAACCCGGCAAGACCCCGAACTCGCCAGGAAAGCCCGACCCACGGAACCCGACTGGGCCGCCACCATCGCCGGACGGCTCAACGCCGGCCTGCTCGACAAGACCAACGGCAGCGTCCACGACGACTGGGTCGGCGGCGTCATCCCGCCCATCAAGACCAGCAAACACAGCCAGGCCCTCGACCTCGTCCGGCAGAACGAACAACTCATCGACCACAAGACCCGCACCCTGGCCCAGGAAGCCAAGGCCAGCGGCGAGGCATGGGTCCGCCCCGTCCTCCAGGCCACGAGCCACGACCCCGGCCTGCTACGCGACATCGCCGTGTACCGGGCGATGTGGGACATCGACGACCCGGACACGCCCCTGGGCGGCAAACCACCCTCCACGTGCGCACGCCAGACACAACACTGGGCCAACCTCAACGGGCGCCTCAACCACACGCCCGGCACCGCCGACCCAAACGGCGACACCCGGGACAACCCATATCGACTCCATACCGCCGACGCGCGCGTGGAACACCACGACCCGGCCACGAGCAACACCAGGCAAGCCGACCGACAAAGGAGCACACCATGGCAGACCAAGCCGCAACCATCCTCCACACCCTCGCCCAATGGCTTGTCACTGTAAGCCAGACCCTCGCCGGCTGGGACACCACCAGCCTCATCGCCGCCACAATCATCCTCGGCGTGCTCGCCGGGGTCGCGGGACGGGCCGCGGCGGCGCCACGACTCCACCAGCAGATCATCTGGGGCCTCGTCGCCGCCGTCCTCGCGCTCATGCAGGCGGCCGTCATCTGGACCATAGCCAGCCGCTACCTGCCCATCACCGGCATCGACACCCTTCTCCAACACATGCTCCACATCCAGGGTATGCCCGGCATCCTGTGACAGGCGCGGCATAGAATGGAACACACACCGGAACCAAGCAAGGAGGAGCCGTGCGATACGTCACGGGCATGCACGCCCTGAACCTGGGGGACCGGACAAGCACGCCGGGCGACTGGCATTTCAGCGCCATGGACTGGCAGCATCCCATGACCCTCGAATCCGGGCGTTCCCCGTTCGGCGACTACGGGATCACACCCCAGGACGTGCCCGGGCACGGCGTCATGCCCGTCGCCAGCCACATCCGCGCCTGCCTCGACCTGATCGAACAAGGCCTGTACGGCAGCGCGCAAGGCATGCGCGACGACTTCATCGCCAACCCCGCCTGCGACCGGGAGATCATGGACCAGGTATGGAAACTCCACACCCGCCGGGACTGGCCGCAAATCGACCGGTTCATGGGACACGAATACCTCGGCCGATGGCTCGACTACAAGCAGGACAGGTAACACGACACCAAGGCATGACCAGGGACACCGGACCGGACACTGCAATACACCTTGACGTCCGTTTCCCGCGCACCATGGACGAGACGGGGCTGCGCGGCGGCGGGTCTCGCACGCCACCCATCTGCATGGCATAGCCGGACGGACAGGCGGACAATCAGGCCATACCCATCCCGGGGGCCGGTGCATTCGGATCTAAGGACGGGTGCGTGGGATCCGGCATAGGAAGCAGGTGAGCGTCGTCTGTAGCGGGCAATCCGCGATGTGATCCCGTTGTCGGCAGCTCCGGTGTGTGGCTGGCGAACAGGCCGGCGAGCAGTTCGCGTGTGCCGTGCATCCATAGCGGGCGCTCGATCGTCCGCGCGATCCTGGAAGCGGGAAGGAACCGTTCCATCTCGCGGGCGAACCCGTCGGATTCGAACGCGTCGGCGAGACGATCCTGGACGAGGGGATAGCGTTGCGCGTACCTGTCCAGCTCGCCATAATCCAATGCCTTCATCCGTCTGAGCGCGTTGACCTTGTCATGCCGGATGCCCGGCTGGCGCGACAGCCACGCCAGATCCCACAAATCACGGTACCTGACATGTGAGGAACATACGAACGACTCGATTTTGTCGGCGAGGATCTCCTCGCGGCTTTCCACCATGAGCATCACATCGGAGAACCCGCCCAGCTCCGCATAGTTCACCATGAGCGGGAGGGCGACCGGGTCGTGCGCGTCGATCGAGGCGACCTCGATCTTGATTCGTTGCCGGGGGATGTCCTTGCGCCGGGGCGTGGTGTCCACTATCACGGTCCAGGCGCTGACCAGACCTGCTGCCGTGCGCGGTTCCTTCACGTCGACGGTTACGTCGTACCGGTCACCGACTGCATGTTCGACGCAATCCTTCAACCGGTCCAGTCCGGTGCGGTCGAATCCTCGGCCGCCGGAGAAATCCAAGTCCTCGCTGTAGCGTTCGGCCCCGTAGCAAAGTCGCAGGCTGGTGCCTCCCTGGAACACGAGATGGTCCAGCAGTCCCGCTTCGTCCATCGCATCGAGGATGCTGTAGTGCAGCAGCTCCTTCTCGATGGTCATGACCATGCCGGGGCTGGCTTGCTCCTGTGCGAGGCGTATCGCATATGAGTGCAGTGCGTCGATGCCGTTCATCATTCGTCCTCCATCAGCTGTTCGTCCACCAGGCCCAGGTTGCGTCCCGTGGCTTTCAGATCGCGCAGGGCGAGCTGTTTTGAGGCGACCGGGACGCCGCGTCCCTCGGGATGCAGCAGGCCGGGCGCGATGCGGTCGATCGTGCGGGCGGTGTGCGTGAACTCGATCACCCCGTACGGGGTACGGTACTCGCCCCGCCGGCCCGTGGTCATGTAGGTGCGCCGGTCCACGGGGATCTGGCTGATCGCCCCGTACATGCTCAGCGCGCTCTCCAGGGATTCGTAGACCAGATACCCGCGTCGCAGGTTCCGGGCGATCAGGTCGGGGGTAGCGTCCGAGAAATGACGGGTCAGCCGGTACACGTACACGCCGCGGGCGGCGCGCACGAGGATGCCGGACCTGACCAGCCTGTCCAGCGAATCATCGAACGTGTCCCTGGCCTCGCCGTGGAACAGCTTGCGCAGGTCGCGCTTGAGATACACGTACCTGCCGGTGACGTCCCACCGGTCCAGCACTTTGATCGCATCGCTCTGTCTCATACCACATAAGTATACGCGAATAGTGTGTAAACACACTATTCGCGTACACCTCTGGTGTGTCCGGCGATGGGGTGCCCGCGGCGGATGTCGGACACGATCTTCCCGATCCGGTCCTGTTCCCGGACAACATAGCCCGCGACCATGCGCGCCAGAGGGGCCGGATTGCCGTACGCCTGCCATTGCTCGAGCCGTCCGGCGTAGGTGCTGCCGGCATGATGCTTGATGGCGATGGGCTCGTACCCCGCCTGCATGAGCATCATGTTGAGGATCTGGCGTCCGGTCCTGCCGTTGCCGTCGGCGAACGGGTGGATGTTCTCGAACATCGCATGGAACCCGGCGGCCCGCAGGATCGGGTGTGCGTCGCTGCCGTTCACCGCGGCGACCAGTGCCTCGAGGTCATCCCGGATCTCAAGCGGGTCTGCCGTCTTCACCGCAGCCCCGCGGATATGGGCGATGTAGCCGTACGGGCGGAACTCACCGCGCAAGGCGGGTTGCACGTCCAGCGCGGTGATCTCGTGGAGCTTGCGGATCACATCGGTATCCAGCGGATGCCTCCGGTCGACGAACCGTTCCACATAGGCCATGCCGTCGGCGACACCACGCGCCGCGAAGATATACCGCGCCGGGGCTGTCCGTGGGGACGAACTCGCCTTCCATGACCAGTTCGGTATCCTTCAGCGACAGCGTGGATCCCTCGATCGCGTTCGAGTTATAGACGTATCGCGCCAGCCAGTCCCTGCGGTACTCGTCGATGGCCGACTGCTCCACGCCGTCAAGCGGGAGCAGCCGGGTAAGCCTGCGCTTCGACTCGTCCGCACGGGCCATGGATTCCGATACCGCGGGGTCGGACATGAGCCGGCTGAGCGTATCCGGCAACGCGTTGATCCGTCGGGTGAGAGACGGGTTCGGCATGGCTTCTTCCTTCCTTGCCCCGCCGGCTGCGGCATTCGACCGCACGACGGAGGGGCGATACTGGTCCGCTGGCGCAGGAGCGGCGTCAACTCCAATCAGACCATAGTCTACAAGGACGAGGTTGCGTCCCGTGGCTTTTCGTGTCCGAGAAATGACGGGTCAGCCGGTACGCGTGCGCGCCGCGGGCGGCGCGCACGAGGATGCCGGATCTGACTGGCCTGTCCAGCAAATTGTCTTGGCTCAGTGCAATAACCAAGTGTTGCTTGATTCCGATGGGGAATTGTGTTTTGTTCTATACGTGTTCTCTGTTGGCATATTGTATGTGTCATTCTTCTCGATAAGTGCTACCTTTCAGTTGTAATGAAAGGGGGCGGTAACAATGATTCAGACATCAAATCAATATGATTTTGATCTTGGTGAGGTGTCGGTGATTTCAGCGCCGATTCTCACTGATATCAGTATTGGTATCAATAGCTGAATGACTTCATTCGGGGCGTGGATGAGTAACACTTGTCTGCGCCCCGAATGATTTTTTCGGAGTAAAAATGACTAATGAAATAAGATATAGACTCGCTGATGCTGTGTCAATATATGACAATGGTCAAGGCTATCTGTTAATTGTGCTCGGGCAGCGGGGGACAATTTGCCGTTTACCGTATCGACAAATGACGTTTGATCTGTTACAGTTCTTGGAATCTCCAGCAGATATTCAGTCGATTGAGACTAGATTCCCAGCTGTTACGCGTTCTTCTCTTCGAGCGGCTATTGACAAACTTGTCAGTTTGGACGTATTGCGTGTCGAACACGCTGAGCCGCGACAAATTAGATGCCTGCTGCTCGGATGCGGGTCTATTGGAAGTCATATTTATCGGCACATTTCAATGCTTGCTTTGGAACATATTACTTTGGTCGATCATGATGTTGTCACTGTAGACAACATTTACCGTCAGGATTACGTGCGAACAGACATTGGGAAGAAAAAGGTTGATGTGCTGAAATCCAGGGCGTCAAGATGTCTTTCTATAGATAGCATTGATAAAATGATAACTTGTCATAGTGAACTTGATGAATTAATTGACCGAGAGAAAATCAACTTAGTAATTCAAGCGGCAGACGTTCCAAGCACCACCGAAGTCGCAAGGATGATTAACTACTCATGTCATAAGAAAGATATAGCGTTCATTGTTAATCCAGGCTATTTTGGTAATTCGGTAAGTTTGCCTGAATTCTATTATCCGAACAATAAATATGACTATATTTCTTCACACTTGGCAATCAAAGGCAAGCTATTGCTGCACCATGAGTCCGGTAAGCTTAGCTATCGATTATGTTCAACATTGGGATCGTTGGTAGCGGAACAGGTTGAAGATTATCGATGTCATTGCTGTCCTGCTCATTATGGAGAAAAGGGTTACTTCGATATATATGATTATGCTTGGCATACTGAGCAAGTTTGTAAAGAACCAGTGCCGCCTAATCTTCTGTAGGATTCCAGTACTGGTAGGGTATGGATAAATTATTAGATGAGTAATTCGTTAAAGCTCGTTTCTGCTCCTGCGCGCGAAAGCAGGTTGTGGGATATCCCAGGTTACGTGCCATGGTTCACGGCGGACAGCGCGACGGCAGTTGGCGTTGCCCTGCGGTATCTGGCGGTCTCCCTGATCGGTTACAAGCTCACCGGATCAACCACAGCCGCAGGTTGGCTGGGCTCGTTGGCCGCGATCGCCCAGCAGGCGGCCGCCGTGTTCGGAGGCACATTCGCCGACCGTCACGACCGCAAGACACTGATCATCGTGAACGCGACGGCGGGTGTCATCTGCTGGGGGTCGGTCGCCGCGCTGCTCATGGCCGGCAGGCTGGTCTTCCCCGTGCTGCTTGCCATCGCGGTGTTCGAATCCGCGGTCAACGGGTTTCTCGGCCCCGCGTCGGATGCGATGTTGAAATCCATCGTCGATATTCGCTCATATCCGAAAGCACGCAGTCTCAACGAAGGTCGTGACGCGACCATCAACATGGCCGGCAGCCCGGTCGGCGGCCTGCTGTACGGCATCACCCCATGGCTACCGTTCCTGTCAGCTGCGGTCATGTATCTGCTGGCAGGCATCGCAGCGACACGTATCCAGGTTATCGGGAATCCGCGGAACGGTAGCGACAGCAGCAACGGTGACAGCGGAAATGCATGCGGCACATCGTTCTTCCGTGATTTCGCCGAAGGATGGTCGTGGTCGCTGCATCGCAGGATGCTGGTGTTGACGATGGTGTCGTCCGCGCTGGCGAATTTCGGGGTCAATGGCTTCCAGTATGCGATCCAGCTGCATCTGATGCGCACCGGCGTGAACGCGACGCTCATCGGTTTCGTGAATACGGGCGTATTCCTCACGATGCTGGCTGGAGCGTTCATCGCTGGGCGGATTAGCGATACTGCGCCGGTCGGGCCGGTGACATGCTGCGGATTCGTGTTCATCTGCATCGCTTCGCTGCCGATGCTGCTGACCGACAACTACTGGGTGTTGCTTATCGCCAACGCCGTGATGTGTCTGCCGTTCCCGATCATCAACGCGTTGCAGCTCGGGTTCATCTTCGGCAAGACGCCCGACACGATGCAGGGGCGTATCACCGTGACGCTTACCGTGCCGGCCCAGGCACTGTCCGCGTTCTGTTCGGCGACGGCCGGAAGTCTGCTGCCCGCGCTCGGATTCGGCGGGACGATGCTGGTGTTCTGGGCGGTGATGCTCGTCAGTATGCTGCTGATTGTCAGTTCGCGCAGCCTGCGTACCATTCCGCGCGCCGACCAGTGGGATTGCACACCGCTGGAGTAGCGGAGGGCAACACAACAAACCGGATTGTGCGCCGATGCGCTGCTCTCCGCACACGTCTTCCATTCCGCAAACCGGCTGCGCTGACAGGACGATGAGTGTGGTCAGTTTGCGGCAGTCAGTTTGGGAAGAACTCAAAATCTCGATTCAGCAGGCTCAAATCACGAGTTTTCAGATTGTGGTCTGGAAAACTCGGTGGAAGAGGCTGATCCCGGGAGAAATTGAGAAATCCGGATGTCCGTTTGCGCGACCGATTCTATGAAAACTTCCGGATGCGCGCGGGAGTTTAGCGCGAAACATGAATCCGGCGAAGTTCTCCCGGGAACGGCTTCAAGGTCGATTTTTGAGAATCGCGGAATTCCAACGTTTTTGTTGAGAGATTATGCATGAGAGTACCGGATTCTCGTAAACTCCCGCGTCCGGCACGGGAGTTCAGCGGCGAATTGCCGAAATCAGCGTAAACTCCCGCAGAATCTGGGAGATTATGGCCCGACGAGGTCTACCAGAACGAACTCCCAGATTGGCCGCCGTTCAGCCAGACGAAAACGACCCAGCACCGGCGGAATCGAACAAACAAGCGCCACAACCACCATCAAGCAGTCGGCAACGTCATTATGAGCTGATAGGAATCAACCTTCTTGTCCGTCATCCCAGTAAACGTTGCGTTAGTTGACATGTCAGGGTATTATTCTCGAACAGTGTGTAAACACACTATTCACGTATACCTCTGGCGTGTCCGGCGATGGGATGCCCGCGGCGGATATCGGACACGATCTTCCCGATCCGGCACTGTTCCCGGACCACGCAGTTTGCGACCATATACGCCAGAGGGGCCGGATCGCCGTACGCCTGCCATTGCTCGAGCCGTCCGGCGTAGGTCCTGCCGGCATCATGCCTGATGGCGATGGGCTCGTACCCCGCCTGCATGAGCATCATGTTGAGGATCTGGCGTCCGGTACGCCCGTTGTCGTCGGCGAACGGGTGGATGTTCTCGAGTGCCTCCGCGGAGGCGCGCTCCGACGGACTCGGGCCCGCCGTTGTCTGTACGCTGAAACCGATGCGTCGCGTGTCGGACTGCGAAGTATGCGATGACGGCAAATAACGTATGCAAGCACAGGCCGAAATGGATGAGTCGCGTGTCGTACCTCGACCGTGGTGAGTCTCCGTCGTTGATGATGTAATATCCGCCCCCGGCATCCTCCATGATCTCTTCCTGATGTCCAGTAACCGGAGTCTGCACCGCAGCATCCACCGTGTCGGTCGAAGGTGTCTTATCGTTCTCCCATTTGCCGATCGTGGAGTTTGCGCTGCTCAGAATGCTATCCTGTATCTCAATCTCAATATCGCACATGACCATCAAATAGGGGAGTGTCAGAGGACGTGGCTTTGCGGTGAGAAGGAGCACAATGTTCAGAATTGCGATGAGGAAAGCCACAACCTGTAGGCATTTCCAAAGCCCGTGAGTAGACAGCAGGATAGATAAATTGATAAGCAACGGGAGAATCAGAAGAACCACGGCAATCGGGAGTGCATAGGTGTAGTCACCAGAAGAAGATGCCCCGAGAAATATGAAAAGACACGGTACTACCGTGAAGAGTGAAATCAGCAATGCACAGACGATAAACACACTGACGAGCATGCCTATCGCACGCGCAGACATCAACGGAGTGGACGCGTGCAATATGCCCTCCTGCACGAAGGGCAGGAATGTCAGTGCGAAATAGAAGAAGTCAATTACACACGGGAGCCACATTGTTCGAATCCAAGGATGCCCTAATGCAGGTACAAGTTTGGAATGTTCGGCCTTCCAATTCACATATTGTTTTTTCTGGTGCTCGGCGCCGCGAGCGGCATTTTTCACCCAGGCGGCGTAATCAGAAATCGACAGTAACGCGATCAGGTTGACAAGGGAGAATACAAACGCGAGTATCCACCCAGGCCAGACTTTCATAATGCCGATGAGTCGGGGCATCTCCATTGACAACAATATCTGTGAGAGGAATGCGAGAATGGTGATGACAACTTGAATGGCATCCGTTTTGTGTTGGTTGTTGTAATCATCTTGTGTATGAGCGGCCGAACGGGTGTCGCGGAAGATGATGAGCGCAATCAGTGCCGCTTGCGTTCCGCCAAGACTTGCCAGGAGTCCCGGGGCATCTGGGCGGTCGTGCACCTTGGGATCACCGGTTTGATTCATCCAAAACCCGGTGAAACCGTTCATATCGTGTGCCGTGGGAGGTATGAAGAACATGGGAATTATGAAGAATACCAACAGTGAGACAATCAAGAGCCCCAAGAAATTCGATATAACTTGAGCGAGCGTGAAGTTCTTTTCGATGCGCAATATCATCTTTTTCAGCAGGTCGTGGGGCTTCACCGTTCTAAGACCCCGGAACGAGTGACCTTGCGTATTGCCCGTATGTGTTGTATTGCCCATTGCCGATGCCTCCTTCTCGATAGGTATGTCCATTCCCATGCTAGCGGGCAGGCGTGCGCGGTCAGGCTGGATTCGGGAATTGCCCCATGGATATGCCCGACAGCTGAAGACATCACATGGAGAATCCGGCCCATGTCTGGCGGCAGGGCCGGATATACCTGGCATATGGGCTATACCGTCATCGGTGGTTTCGGTGGCGGTGCCTCGTTGCTGGTTCACAGGGAGGGGCCATGGTATGAATCGGAGCCGAGGGCTGTTGCAGACGGTGGCTCCGGTGAAGGATCGGGAAGGGGAGCCTGTGATTGAGCAGGTGACCCGGGCTCGGATTCCGTGACGCCGTTCGGGTGCCTGAGCGGGGGGAGCGGTGTCGATGGATCGAAGAGCGTGGCGTCCATAAAGCGTTGCAAGGGTACCGGGTCCTTCAGGTCGGAGTCAAAGGTGTTGTCCAGGACAAGTGCGTCCCGGAAATACTGTGCGTGCGATGCGAATGGCGTGTTGTCCACCGTGAAGCCCAGGCGCCGCAGATGCATGATCGCGAACACCGCAGTGGTACGGATGTTGCCTTCGCGGAACGGGTGAATCTGCCAGATTCCCGAGATGAAGCCGAACACGCTGGACGCGATGTCGCGCCGGGACGCGCCGGGATATGATTCCCCGCGCTTTCGTTCTTCCATGAAATCGTAGTCCAGTGTCTCACCGACCAGATGATACGGTGCATACGATACGGAGTCTCCGCCGAGCACAGGTTCCCGCTTTGAAATGTTGACTGTCCTCCACACGCCGACCCAGTCGTTGCGGAACACACCTTGGAACAGGTGACGATGGATTTGCCTGAGCATCGGGGGCATGAGCACGAATGAGTCGTCCTGGAGGATGGCGCTGATTCTGGTGGAGACGATGTCCGCCTCGAAATGGGGCTCCTCGGACTTGTTGCCTTCGTGATACTCGCGTAGGTTGTGTTCCACCTCGGCGTATGAGACACGTCCATCGATCTGTTCCCGGGCCTGGCTGACGGCATAGTCCGACGGCGTCAGCCCGTCCGCGGCTTGTAACCCGAAGCCGATTCTCCACGCTTCGGCGCGTGACTGCGAGGTGCCTTCGCCCGTCGAGACGTAATATTCATCCTCAGTTGCCATTGCCATCCCTTTCCTCCGGCACGGCCTCGGTGTCCGTATGCGCCCATTCCTCCAGCAGGTAGTAGTTGCGGATGATGGTCTCCTGGTCCGGGTCGCTCATCTCCCTGGTCGCGCCGTCCAGCTCGTCGTACAGCGAGCCGGTCCAGCGGTCGCCGCGTTCGATGGCGTCGACGAGTTCGTCGATGGCCTCGGCGGTGATCTGCGGGATCGGGAACGGCCAGTCGCGCGCCCTGCGGATGCGTGGTGTGTCTGTCATGGCTGCTGCCTTCCCTTGGCTGTCGTGTCTGTATACCCATGGTAGCCGGATTGCCGGCCGGAGGAGGGACGGCGGCGTCCGCCCGGCCGGTCGTCGAATGCGAGGCGGATCCCGCGGTCGGGGTCGGGTTCCAGTCGCGCGTCGAACTTGCGGCCCGCTTTCGAGACCAGGCCGGTGATTTTCGGGTGTTTGCCCGCGAGGGCGCGGCGGACGGCGGTGTCGGTGAGTTTCCTGCCGCATATGGTCGGGTAGATGCGGTAGCCGCAGCCTTCGGCCAGCTGCCATGTCCCGTCCGGGTTCTTGCGGCTGTGGTTGGTCGAGCATTGCCATATCCCGCCGGTCCTGACGACCGGTGCGCCGCAGCGCGGGCACGGGCCGTAGGATTCCTTCTCGCGTGTCGTGTCCGCGAGGGCGCGCAGATCATCGCGCCCTGCCAGGCGCATGGTGCGGCGGGGCAGGCGGGCGCACTCGGCGCGGATCTGGTCGAGGAACGTTTGCGGGTCGGCGTCGCCGTGTTCGATGTCCGCGAGGGTCTGTTCCCATTGCGCGGTGAGCTTGACGTCTTTGAGCTCGTCGACGGCGACGGCGATGAGCAGGCGGCCGGCGGGCGTGCTGTGGATCTGCCGGCCCTTGCGTTCCAGGTTCCCGGTTCTGACGAGCTGTTCGATGATGCCCGCGCGGGTGGCGGGGGTGCCGATCCCGCCGGAGTGGCTGGTGTCGTCGTCGAGCGCCGCCTTGAGGTCGCGGTCGGCGATGAAGCGGCTGGCGTGTTCCATGGCCGCGAGCAGGGACGCTTCGGTGAACGGCCGGGGCGGGGCGGTGTGTCCCTCGGTGAGCGTGGCGGGGCCCGCCTGCGGGTATGTGCCTTCCACGAGCCCTACGGGGATCGTGCCGTCGCCTTCGTCGTGCCTTTCGCCGTTCTCGTGCTCGCCGTGCGGCGTGTCCCGGGCGGTGGCGGGACGTTCGATGAGCGTCCATCCCGGGGTGACGGGCGTGTCCCCGGACGCGCGCAGGGGGATGCCGTGGCCGGGCCCTTCGCCGGCGGGCGTGTCGATGGCGGCGGTCACGCGGGTCGTGTCATGGACCCGGTCCGTGGAGCATGCGGCCCACATGCGGGTCAGGATCGTGGTGACGGCCTGGCGTTCCGTGTCGGTCAGGTCGCGGGTGAACGTGTCGTAGGTCAGGCGCCCGGTCGGCAGGATCGCGGTGTGTCCGGCGACCTTCCCGTCGTCGACGCACCGCGCGGGGTCGAGGGCGCCGGCCTGTGCGAGGTCGTGGATTGCGGTGACCTGCCCGGTGTCGAGGAAGCCGAGCGCGTACCGGGGGTGCAGCAGCAGGCGCAGCGCGGGCAGGTCGTCATGCGTGATGTACCGGCTGTCGGTGCGCGGGTAGGTCGTCAGACCCATCTCGTACAGGTGTTGCAACGCGTCGAGCGTGTGCTCGGCGGTCACGCCGTACCGCGTGTTCATGGCCTGCTGGAGGCTGGTCAGGTCGAACAGGGCGGGTGGCCGGTCGTGTTCGCGCCGGCGTTCGATCCGGGTGACGTTAATCGGCCTGCCCTGGGCGGTGTCGAGCAGCCGCACGGCGGCGTCATGGTCGGTGATCCTGGGGCTGTGCAACGTCCAGCCGCCCATGTGGGCCTCCAGACGCCAGAACGGGGTCGGGGTGTGATGCTCGATCGCCTCGTCACGCCGGACGACCATGTCGAGCGTCGGGGTGCGGACTCGTCCCAGGGACAGGGGCCGGTGCCAGGCCAGGGTGTGCGCGCGGGACGCGTTCATGCCGACCAGCCAGTCGGACTTCGCTCGCGCGTCCGCGGCCGCCGCGAGCCCGTCATACGCGCTGTCCGGGCGCATCTGCGCCCACGCGTCCCGGATCGCCTGCCCGTCCAGGCTCGCGACCCACAGGCGCAGTACGGGCTTGCTTGAATGCGCGCCCGCCATGATCCTGCGGAAGATCGCCTCGCCCTCACGGTCCGGGTCGCACGCGTTGACCAGCCCGTCCACCCCCGGGTCGCGGATCAGCGCGACCAGTCGTTTGAACCTCGCGGACGCGCCCTTCGCGCCGCTGACCCGCCACCGCCATTGGCGCGGGTCCACCGGCAGCGTGTCCATGCTCCACTCATGCGACGCCCACGCCTCGCCCTCGTACGCCTCGGGGTCGGCGAGCTCGACCAGATGCCCCTGCGCCCACGAGACCATCACGCCGTCGTCCGTCTCGATATACCCGTCACGTTCCACGGGTGTGCCAAGCGCCTGCGCTATGGCGACCGCCACCGAATGCTTCTCCGCGATGACCAGCCTCACCGTCGGCTCCTTCCCGTATCCGCCCGCCGCACGCCGCGGCTTGGGCCGTCCGCAGCCCACGCGCGCCGACGACGATATCGGCAAGCACGGCAAGCAAGGGAAAAGGAGAAGGAGGAAGGGGAGGCCGCGGCGTCATGGAATCTATCGCCGCGGCCCGGGCCCATGGTACCGCGCCCGGCGGGCCGAACGGTGTTGCGCACACGCAACGGGGATATCGCCCGCGCAAAACACGGGGGCGCGTGGAACGGGCGGGGGCCGGCATCCGTCCGGCCCGGAAAGGACTGGCATCATGGCCGAACCCATGCCCGGCCCGGCGGACGGGCCGGCCGTCGATATGCGGCGCCTGCGCGCAGACATGGACAGGCGCCGGCGGCAGGCCGGGCTGAGCTGGAACCAGCTCGCCCTGCGAGCCGGCCTCGCACCGTCCGTGTTCACCCGGCTCAACGACGGGCACACGATCACGCTCGAATCGTTCGCGCGCGTGTGCTCGTCGCTCGGCCTCGAACCGGGCGACTACATGCCCGGCACCCGAACCGACCACAAGGAGCACACCATGCAAGAGGAGACCTACCAGACGGCCCTCGCCGCGAACGACTGGCACCTGCCGTGCCGTTTCACCATGGGGGACGTGCGCCTGCGCCGCGCGCGGCCCGTCCCGGAGGAGACGCGCTACCAGCTCATCGCCGTCCTGCCCGCCGGCCAAGGCCGTGCCGGCGACATCACGCTCGGCACCATATCCGACGCGGACAGCCGTCCCACGGCCGCGGCCGGCTACACGTGGCGCCTGACGGACGCGCCGCGCCTCGAAGGCGCCCACGGGCGCACAGGCAACGAACAACAGGCCCGGCAGGCGCTGCTCGACGCGATCGCCGCGTACTGGGCGGCGGACCGGTTCCACGGGCACGACCCGGAGGCCATGACGAACCGGGTCGCGCTGCGCGCCAGCCTGTCGGACGAACACGCCGCCTCGCCCGGCTGGTGGTACACGGACGCACGGCAGGCCGTCAAGGACGCGATGGACCTCGTATGGGCCGTCAACCGCGCGTACACGCATGACGGACGCGTACGCGCCCGCATCAACGACGGTCCGGCCATGTCCAGATCCAACGAGGGGACGAGGGGCATGGAAACCATCATCGAGACGCCGGACACGACCATCGTCGTGTCCGACAACCTGCTGACCGGCGAGGGCACCGGAATATGCGGCGGCAACGGCAGCACCGCCATCGACCTGTACCAGGGAGGCGAGCACACGGGCGGCTACTGGATCTCGTCCGCCGCGACCGGGGAACGCGGCTGGTCGATGGTGACCGGCCAGATCGACCGCGCCCTGGCCGGCGACGACCCCTGGGCGCGCATGCCCGAACAACCCGCGCCCACGCCGGGGACCACACACGCGGCGACGTCCGCCACGGGCGACCCATGGACGGGCCTCGCCACACCGCCCCTGCCCGCACCGCCCATGGACGGCGTACAGGCCGTGACACAAGTACCGCAGCCCGGCATCGGCATGGCACGGTGAACGGCGCCGGACGGATGGAGGAAACAAGAACCATGAGCGGGACGACAACACACGACGACGAATACGACGACCGCACCCTGGAGGAACTGTGGCGCTCCGACGACTGGCACGACCTGCGGCGCGCACGCATGGCATCCACGCCACGCACCCGCGCGCTCCACCTGCTCGACCCCCAATGGACAAGCCGCGACTGGGACGCACTCGACGAACTCGCCGCGACAATCATGGACGCTGACCTCGGCGCACTCGACACGAAGGCGCTCGGCACGCTGGCAGCCAGCCCGCTGCCGGAACTGCGGGCCGCCGCCGCGGAATACCCGGGCACGCCGCAGGCGGTCCTCGACGCGATGAGCCGCAACGAACAGGACACCGGCATCCTCATGACACTCGTCGAATCCGGCCGGCTCAGCCAAGAGGCGGTCGACGAGGCCGCATGCCGCCAATACGACCCCGACCTCATCGCCAGGATGATCGGGCGCGTCTCCCCGCAAGCCGTACGCACGCTCGCCCGCTCCGAAGCGTGGGGTGCACGCCTCGCCGCGGCCCGCTCCGGCCGGCTCGACGACGACGCCATCCTCGGCATGGCCGCCGGAACGGACGGACGGACCCCGGAACTGGACGCCGACGTCGCCGCGGAACTCCTGCTCCGGATGCCCCGCGACCCCGCCGCGGGCACGGGCGGTGCCGGCCTGACGCCTACACGGCTCGTCCGCCGCATCATCAACGACCCGCACGCCGCCGACCGCGCCACATGGAAACACACGGGCAGGCGCAGCACGGACCCGCAGACGGACCGGCTCGCCATCTGGGACAAGCTCATCGACGCCGCCGACCGCAACGGCTGCCTGCCCTACATCGCCATCAGGCTCGCCGGCAACGACAGCCAGGACGTCCAAGCATTCCTCTCCCGCGCCCGCGAACGCGTCGGCGACACAAGACTCGCCCACGGCGCGGCGCAGCGTGCAGCCGCACGGCTCAACCGGCTGCCCGACGACATGACCGAAACCATGTGGGAGTGGACCGACTGGGTCGCGGCCGCCGAAACCTGGCTCGACACGCACGGCGCCGGCCAGGCGGACATCTACCAGGTCGCATGGGCCACGGGCGTGGACGTGCGCATCGGCGTAGCCGTGGAATACGACGACACCGCCACCGGCGAGCACGCGCTGCGCGCCATCATCACCCCCGACGAGGAGGAGCGCATCGAACAGGCGGCGGGCGGCGACATCATGCAGGTGCGCCGCGAACTCGACGAAGCCAAGGCCGGCAGCGCATGGTACCAGGCGTTCCACGCGCTCCGCCTGCACAACCCACAATGGACCAAAGCGATCATCAACCAGATCGCCGGCGACGAATACGGCCGGCTCGCGAAACGCCTCACCGGCCTCGACCTGGGCGCCGACCCCGACACCGTCGCAATCAGATACCTCGACATCTACCGCGAGGAACAATCGACGCCGTTGCGCATGGACGTGTTCCGCCGCATTATCGACGACACCGCCACTGACCCCGCGACGGCGGCCCAGCTGGTTGATGACGCGGTCCGCCTGTCACTCAAGGCGAGGGACGGGCGGACCGACGACGGCGCGCAATGGCCGACCGTCGGCAACACAACCGGCATGGGGGAGGGGACCTGCGCGGGATTGGAAGCCATGGACGGGCCCACGGCGGGCATGCCCGCCCCGGATCCCGCCATGACGGCGGCCCCGACCGCATCGCCCGCGCCCGTCACACTGTGGTGACCGGCGAGCACGCACGGAAAACACCAGTAGAATCGCCTATCGTCACAGCGGTCCCGGTCACGAGTCTTCCAGCAGCCGCAACGTGTTTCGATACCGGTGCTCGACCCGTTTCACAGACGCGGCGAACGTCCGGTCGGGGTCGAATCCGTCGATGTCCGCCGAATTGAGGATCAGGCCCGATGTAATCAGGGTGCCCTGGCCTTGCGTCCACGCCTTCGATCAGGCGCCACCGTCCCGGCATGAGAGCCGGACAAGGTCGTAGGCCGACAGCCAGCCGTAGTCCTTCCACAGCATGTCCATGATCATTGCCTCGCCGTCGGACAGGTCGGGGGCCTCCATGACGGGCGCCGGGACGGATGCGCGGCCGTAACGTTCGTAGGCATGGTAGACGGCCGGGCATACCGGGCCACACCGCCATGCCACGATCGGGTCGTCGAACACCGTCGTGCCGGTGGACCGGAGGGACTCGACCTGAGCGAAGAAGCACAGTCTGTTCAGCGACATGTTGGTCAGGCGTGTCCCTGCGCCATGGCACGACACGAGCCACGCCGCGATATCAACCGATGCCGTCATCATATTCCTCCCCGTACAGGCAACAAGCATACGGGAGGTGCACGAGACGGGCGTCCGGGCATGCCGGCCGGGCATCGCCGCCACGCCGGGCATACAGAACAATGTCAGTCGAAGTATATAGAATATTTCCTGAATCGGTAAAAAATTTACGGAACACCGGAAATTTATGGTTCTCTGATAGGAAGCAACATGATACGGTTGACCAGAATAGAGCTCGACGGGGTCAAGAACATCCGTCACGGGGCGATCGACCTGTACAGGCCCGGCAAGAACGAGGGCGGGCATGCGGACGACGAGGTCAGCAGCGTCACCGGCATCTACGGGCAGAACGGTTCGGGCAAGACCAGCGTCATCGAAGCCATCCAGATGCTCCGGCTGCTCATGGTCGGCGAGGAGCTGAAAGGCGAGCGGGCGGGCATCCTCGTGAACCGTGCCGGCGGAGCGGGCTCGCACGCCTCGCTACACGCGGAGATCCAGGTGGACGACACCCTGGCGGTGTACACCGTGGTCCTCGAAGCATGCGACACCGGCCTGCACGTGGTGCGCGAGAAGCTCGCGGTGAAGCCGGACGGCGACCGGCGGCGGATCCTCATGGACTACCGGATGGCGCGGGACGGGGAGACCGGCCTGCTGACCCCCACCGTATCGCCCACGGGCGCGTGGAACTCGCTCACCGCCCTCCAGCATGCCGACGACCTCCTGCGCCAGGAGGCCGCCCTGGCATACAGCCAGAACCGCAGCCTCCTGTTCTCCAAGGAGTTCTCCACGCAGTTCACACGCATCTCGGGCCAGCTGCACGCGCAGGACACGCTGCCTGCCGCACGCCGGACGGCGCTGGACAGGACCCTCGACCCGCTGCTGGACATCATCGGACGGCTCGCACGGTTCGCCGACAACGGCATCCGCGTCGTCACCACGCGGCAGGGCGCCAGCGTGTGCTTCGGATACACGCCGTTCATACACGGCGGACGGTTCGACATCCTCGACATCGGGCGCCCCTGCTTCGTGCCGGCCGCGATCCGCAGGGAGATCGAACGGATGGTGGAGCAGGCGAACCTCGTGCTCCCGGTCGTCATCCCCGGCCTGAGACTGGAATGCGAGATGAAGGAGGACGTCGACGAGGCCGGCGAGGCGGGCGCCCGCGTGTTCCTGTACTCGTCAAGGGACGGGGTGCGAATCCCGTTCTGGGCGGAATCCGAAGGCATCCGGCGAATCGTGGGCATCCTGTCCCTGCTGGTGCGCATGTTCAACGAGACGGACACGTGCATCGCCATCGACGAGATCGACTCCGGCATATTCGAGGTGCTGCTCGGCGACATCCTCAGGGTCCTCGCCCAGCGTGGCCGCGGGCAACTGGTGTTCACCGCGCACAACCTCAGGGTCCTCGAAGTGCTCGACCACAAATCGATCGTGTTCTCGACCGCCGACCCGGACAACCGGTTCGTCCAGCTCGCCAACGTGCGGGCGGGCAACAACCTGCGGGACATGTACATCCGCTCGGTCAGCCTCGACGCGGAAAACACCAGGCTCGCGCAGAAGGTCAAGACCTCGCACGTTGCCGTGGCACTATCCCGCGCGGGACGGGTGGCGGGAGGCCGCGATGAGTAACCGTGTCTTCATCCTCCTGACCGAAGGGGAGAGCGACCAGTGCATCGCCGACGCGTTCAACGAGTGCCTGTCCCCGCACTTCCAAGGTGTCCCCGAGCACGGGGACATCACCGTCGAAAAAGTCCGCATCGGCGCCGACGTGCGGTACATGTCCGCGAGGGCCATCCTGGGCAGGATCAGGACCCTCATCCGGGACGAAACCGCAAGGATGCATGAGTTCGCGACGCGCGACATCATCGCCGTGGCCCAGATCACCGACCTCGACGGCGCGTACATCCCCGACAGTCACGTCACCGAAGGCGATGGCCTGGCATACCTGGCGGACGGCATCGAAACAGATCGCCCCGAATCCATCATCGAACGCAACAGGCACAAGCGAAGCAACATGGACGCACTGTGCAGGCAGACATCGATCAAGCTCACGGGTGGCCGGCAGGTCCCTTATCGTCTGTTCTACAACTCACGCAACCTCGAACACGCCATGTACGGCGAGACGGGGGACCTGGCCCCCGGGCGCAAGCGGGACCTCTCGCTGCGCCTGACCGAACAGGCGTTCGACAATCCGGCATGGTTCAGGGGTCTGGTCACCTCGGAGCCGGTACTCCACGGGCTGCATGATTACGCCGCGTCATGGCAATGGGCGCGACAGGGGACCAACTCGCTGGCACGGGGGTCCAACATCGGGCTGCTGCCACAGGAGTTCGGCCTGGAATGGGGCGTGTGACACCAGGATGCCTCCAAACACCGCGGTTGACTGCATCAGTAATAATCAGTGGGGAATTATCGATTGAGAGTGAGAGCGTTCGTTAATGAAATGTATGCATAAATTATCACAGGAGATGCGGAAGGTTGACCACGCGGTCATTGTTTCTTCTCTCATTCTGGACGCGAGCTTTCTCGCAACAACTCTCAGCGAAGGCAAACTGGATACCGGCTTTTGGGAGACTATTTTAGTTCTTGCTTGTGTCGAACTGAGGGCGGGGTGGTGTTCACGCGATTTCGAGTGCCGTTGGCCGATGAGCATCTATGCTGCTTGCTTTGGCTTGTATCTGCTCGCGTTTTTCTACTACCATCCAGAAATGCCTGCTGGTTGCAAGACCGCGGATACGGACTGCGAATGCCGCGCCGACTGGGTAAAAGGATATTTTATTATAGGAATGGTGATGTCCGTCATCACCTTCGTGCTCATGGTGTATATCTCGCATAGGGAAGCCGGCAAGAAGGGCGACGAGACAGCGGAACAAGGATGGATGGAGCGTGCAATAAGGCATACGCTCGGAGGGAAGAGCCGTAAAGCCAGAGAGGTTGGTGTCAAGTTCCTCATCTACCCTTTGATGCTGCCATTCCTAGGAATCCTGATGGCCTTCCCAGTTGTGCAAGAAACAATATCAGGCGCAATCGCGACTACTTTCATCGCGTTCAATGTCATAACCTACGCGTCGGATCTATGGAAGAGCTTCACCGAGTACATCCAGCAACAAGCCCCGGAATCGTCGGACGGCGAGCCCTCAATCTCCGCCGCACGGTCTGACACGACAACCGGTGTGGCGAACCACGACAAGACCGATCTGCGCATCCAGATCGAGACGTGCACATCTGTGAGAGTGATGGACGCGGACCGTCAGGCCGGGGCGTGAAGAACGCGATAATTTTGTCCCTCGGTCTCGGTGCTGTCCGTTCAATCGGAAGTGGCCGGTTGCCGAATGTCCTCGTGGATGTAGACGAACGATTGCGGTGCGCGGACAATGCCGGGCGAGTATTCGGCGAGCGTCAGCGGGCGGGCGAACGCATGCACGTCCCCGATGCCGATCGCGTACGCGGTGCCGCACCCGTGGAAATACGCCCTGAACCGGTCCTCACTGATACCGGCATGCCGGCCGGTGCGCTCCCATATGTCCTCGGGCGTGGATTCCAGAATCGTGACGATGCCGGCCTCGGCCACGACCTTGCCCACGGGCATGGTCGCGTAGATGGCAAGCGTGTCCACCCCGGGGCGTTTGAAGATCCGGCGCCGGTACTCGTATGTCTTCTCCCCGGACAGGATGCGTTCGACGTACTCCGGTCTGATGGATACCAGCGCTTTCATCCGCGCGCCCCGGCCGGCTTGCCGGCGGCTGTGGCGGTGCGGCGCATGCTGCGGCGCGCGGTGATCTCCAGGTCGCGGACGACGACGGCGTAGCAGGAGCCGCCGTTGCGGTCGTGCCATTCGCATGGCTGGGCGG
>ENA-ORUR01000281-ORUR01000281.1-human-gut-metagenome-genome-assembly--contig:-NODE-281-length-31805-cov-6.01912_pt1 | contig 31805 bp, 44 predicted proteins | sample MGYA00242086_ERZ509223 | MGnify/ENA primary metagenome ERZ509223 (study PRJEB26280, sample SAMEA2338820) | human gut metagenome | biome: human gut; feature: human-associated habitat; material: faeces... | reverse complement strand
TGTAAAACCGTTCCTTCGGGTTCGGCGGTTCGAATCCACCCTCCTCCATTATTATAGGGATATAGTTAAATGGTATAACTACGGTCTCCAAAACCGTCATTGTGGGTTCGATTCCTACTATCCCTGCTCAACTGAATATTTTGGCGGTATTGGTGAAGTTTGGTTAACACATCGGTTTGTGGGTCCGACATGCGTGGGTTCGAATCCCACATACCGCCCTTTTATCCAACAGTCTACCAAATGTTGGATAGTTTGGACGAAACGTTCAGGCACTATTTGGTGGTATAGCCAAGTGGTAAGGCACAGGTCTGCAAAACCTCGATCACCGGTTCAAATCCGGTTACCACCTTTTAGTAAAGACTTATGCCTCTGTGGCGGAATTGGCAGACGCGCTGGACTCAAAATCCAGTTCCCGTTGAGGGAGTGTGGGTTCGACCCCCACCGGAGGCATATTAGTACTTTGGTACAAAATTGTCAGCTAAGCTAATGAAATAGGAGAAAGCTTGTTATTGCAGGCTTTCTCCTATTTTTTAGTTTAAATTTTGATTTTAAAGAAATAGTATAAAATGGTGCAAATTTGTGAACTTTGGTCACGAATTGGTCACGGGCTTTAGTTAAAAATCCAGTGCTTTGAGGATATCTTTATCTGACTTATTTTTATATTCATCAATAAGGTAAGCATAAGTATTAATCGTTGTTGTGATGTCATTATGTCCTAATCTTCGACTAATTGCATAAGTGTCAATACCATTTGCAAGCAAAAGTGCAACGTGACTATGTCGTAAGCTGTGAAAATGAAAATTTTCTTTTTTTATGTTAAGCTCTGCCATTATTTCGCGCAGTTTGTCATTTAGTGGGCCACTTGTAGGAATAGTTCCAAACTGGTCCATAAATACTAGATTACTTGTTGCATTGATCTTTAATCTGCTTAATATTCTGATCAACTTATGATTAACCTTAATCTGCCGAATTGAGGCTTTATTTTTGGTTGGTTTAAAACGGTGAGTTATAAAGTGACTGTTGCTTTCACCTTTGTCTTTGGTTTCTCGCCATGCTTTATCTATTTTGATGGTATCGTGCAAGAAATCGATATCATTCCAGGTCAATGCTTGAATTTCCTCCTTACGCATACCAGTATAAATAGCAGTAATGATCATGTATCGACTGGTGTACCTTCTGTCAGTCATTCCATTAATAGTTTGATTAAGTATCTTCTTTATTTCATTAACATTTGGATATTGCACTTCTAAAGTTTTAGATTCATCGGCAGTTAATGTCACTCTTTGAGTAAAGTCCTTAGTTAGGTAATCGTCTAAAATTGCAGATTTAACACAGCTTCTAATGATAGAATTTAATTTTTTTACACTTGAAATCGCATGATTACTACCATAACTATTAATAAATTCTTGGTACATAGTTCTGGTAATATTTTTGATGTTTGTTTGCTTAAAGTGTTTTTGCAATATATTACCAACAACGGTATATCGATTAAGAGTTTTTGAACTTAACTTTGGCTCTTTATATGTTATCACCCATTGATTGTAATAATTTAAGAAGCTAATCTCTTTTTTTATATCAATACCTTGATTGACTTTAGTTTCAAGGTCATTACCCCACTGACGAGCGAGAGCCTTTGTCTTGAAACCATTTTTTGACTTCGAGTGTCTTTTGCCATTAGTGTCAGTCCAGCGAACTCTTGCTTGCCAACTACCGTAAACTTTTTTAATACTTATTGGCATACTTGTCCCTCCATTATTAAATTGTGTATAATGAAAGGGTTGATAGAATTTGTTTGGACGCAATTAATATCAACCCTTGGTCCACTGACAGTTGCCGCTGTCGGTGGGCTTTTTTAGTTTAAATAGCTTTTTACGTCATCAATTTAGTTGGACGAAGTATTATTGAACATTCACTTTAAACTTTGCGGCTTTATCAGTCGAAACAAGTGGAGAAAATTGTAATTCAATGTTTCCTAACTTGTTAGTACCAAAGCCAGTTGTAACATCAGCTTCTTTACCAGCTGCTATTGAGTCCAAAGTAGTATCGTTAATTGGATATGACTTAAGCTTGTTATTATCTGGGCCATATGCTTCTAAGTCTGTTCCAATTGGTAAATCCTCATCAGAATTGTTCTTAACATGATAAACTACCTTAATTACATTAGCTGGGTTATCATCTGCAAATTCATTACGTTCATTGGTAGTTTCGACCGATTTAAGTGTGTAGGTAGCTTTTCCAACTTTTACAGTATCGCCAACTTTATAAAAATCAGGCTTTTTTGCAGTTGAACTTGATGGATTTTCCTTTGTACCACCATTTGAATTACTTCCCATTGCGCCACCAATAGCAAAAGCCAGAATCACTACTACAACCCAAAACCATACACGTTTATAGAATGGTTTCTTTTCCACATATGTCTTCCCATCGTCACCTTGAATCTTTTTTGCCATTATAAAATGACCTCCCTAATATAAAATTTCAGCTTTTATTGTCATCAGGGTTTGGACATATATTTTATATTCCTAAAATTTGTTTCTTTTTAGCTGCAAATTCTTCTTTGGTAATAATACCATCATCCAACAATCCTTTTAGTTCTCTTAACTCTGAAAGGTTGCTTCCATGATTGGATTGTGCTGATGTCTGCTTAAAGTCTGCAGCTGCCTGTTTAATAGTCTCAGCCATCTTTTTAGCAGGGTAGGGTTGCATATTTTCTATTTGAGTTGTAATAGCTCCGTTGGTTACTGCAATAGATCCCAACATTAAACCTTTAGAATATGAAACGCCATTAATCATATCAAGGGGAATGTCAGTTGATTTACTACCATAAATCAGGCCGTGGTCAAGAAAAATTACGCGCTTATTAGTACAAACCGCAAGAATGGAATTAGTTTCAACGAAAGCATTAGCAGCATAAAGTATTTTTTCTCCACCATCGACATCTATTATGTCTGGCAAGGCTTTGATTTCCTTTTTAGTACCGAATAGATTTTCTACATTGGCATCCTTTAACTGTTGCTTAATAACATCCAATTTTTCTTGTTCGCCTTTGTTGATTTCGTCAATTGCTGCTTGTAAAGTATCAGCTTTTTTACCAGCGCTATCAGCAATTGAATCAAGTTTCTCAGTTACTTTAGATAGCTTTGATTTATACAAATCAGGATGTTCTTTGTAAGGTACGGTAGAATGAATCCCTAATAAACTTTCAATTTCACTAGCGGTATGGGAACTAATGAAATTGCTAAGTTTAATTGGAACACGGTAAGTATTTGCTGGACGTTTGGGATCAAGTCTGTTGGCATCTTTGCCACAAATTAAATATCCATCTCTGGTAATGCAAGAAGCCTTTAACATTCCCAGGGCATCATTACATATGAAGCATCTCTTTTTACTCATTTGGATCACCTTATTCCATTGTCACTGAATATTTAACTAATTTACCAACAATTCGACCTGGATGCTCTTCATCAAGAATTATTGGATCATAGTTTTTATTATCTGGCATTAGCATAACTAAATTGCCTTGATGCTTAATACGTTTTAAAGTAGCTTCGTTATCATCGTCAACAAGAACTGCAGCTATCTCACCATCTTCAACTTCAGGTTGCTCTCTAATAATGGCTAATGCGCCATTAGGAATGGTAGGCTCCATGCTATCACCTTTACAACGAAGACCAAAAAGTGTTCCACTAGGAACTGGTTTTTCAAAGATTTCATCAGTATAACCTTCGATATTTTCTTCAGCAGTAATCGGATCGCCACAAGCAATTTCACCAATGATTGGAATTGAAACAACTTCTAATCCTTCTTTAGGATAAATAATATTAGAAGGTTTCTTTTCTCTGGTAGGGAAAAAGTCATCAACATTTACATTAAAAATTTCAGCTAATTTAAATAAAACATCTTGATTTGCCTTTCTAGATCCTAACTCATATCTAGTCACAGTTGCTCTTGTCGTATCAAGTTTGTCTGCAAGTTGTTCTACTGAAAGGCCACGTTGTTCACGAAAATTTCTGATTTTTTGACCAATGAATTTACTTAGTTCCATTTTATGTACCTCTCTTATGTAACTAATTATATAACTTGCGTTACCGAAATGGAATATTTTTTATCTTTTTCGAAAAAAATAGTTGCATTTGTTCCAGAATGGTTTTGATATATAATTGTTCCAAATTGGAACGGAAAGGAGAGATAATATGCAGTCAAGATTATATGATTTACGAAAACATGTTAAAGGAATGACTCAACAACAAATGGCTGATTATCTAAATATTAGTGTCAAAGCTTATCGTGATAAGGAAAATGGTAAAAATCAATTTACTCAAGATGAAATGTTTGCTATTAGTAAATTATTTGATCTTAATATTGACACTATTTTTTTGCCTCGTAAGTTCCATATTGGAACAAAGGGCTAAGAGAGGTGACACAAAATGCAAGCATCATTAGATGAACAAGATTACCAAGTAATTACTAATGAGGTTCTCAGGCGTATTAAGGAATCTTACAACTTAGTACCCAAACAAGATGTTCAAACTGACAAATGGGTCGGTATCAAGGAATTCACGAGTAAGTTGCCCGTTATAAAGGACAAGGAATGGGTCAGAATGTTTCTCCTGCCGTTACCAGTCTTCAAGCCGTGGGTAATTAACTTAAACGCTGGTCAAGGACGACCGGCCAGAGTCAATTTGACCAAAGCATTACCCTGGATCATGTCTCATCAAGCTGATATTAATTGGAATCAGTCATTGCCACGTTAGGAGGTGATTAAGTGGCGTTGGTAATTGGATTACCAATATTAATTATTGCAATGTGTTTGTTATATGCATTGGTGTACAGCTTATTGTATGAGCGAAACAAACCATTGCTGCTGAAAGAGAAGTATCGGAAGAAGCATTGAAAGGAGGTGAGGGGATGAGTAAGTTAATTGCGCTAATCGTTGGTGCTTGGATCATGTATTGTTCAATGATTGGCTCTTATGATGGAGCGATGGCGATCCTAGCAGTTTATCTTCTGCTAGTGGTTCTTGACCCACTAAACAAAAAAGGTACGACCGCCGCAAACAGTCGTACCCAGAAATAAATACTTTACGAGGTAAATTATATATGAATGAGTTCAATTTATCAAAATTAAATGCCAAAGTTGGCGATAATTGTGTATTTGTATCGAATTTGGCAGTTCGCTATCAAAGTGCTGCTACTCCCGAAGAACGAATGGCAATGGCTATTAAATTAGAAAACGCTGCTACGATGTTACGAATTTCAGCTGAGCGTTTGGCTACTGAAACTAAGAATGTTTACGGAGGTAAAAATAATGACTAATGAAGAAAAGATTAAAGCAATTAAGGCAATCCTTGGCCCTGAATATGAAGAGGTAGCAATTTTCGCTGCTAAAAAATCAGAAATTCGTGACGAACGTACTAATTCATTAGTTGATGCGGATCCCGGAACGGTAGCAGCCATGATTATGAATTGGCTACATACTAATCCGATAGCAGCTTCAATTGTCAAAGCAACTATTGATACTTTGGAAACTGATCCAACTGCTGATGTTCTTGGACGATTGTTCCTTGGAGGTAATGATTAATGAATTTATTTGAACTAAACGACAACTACAAAACACTTGCTAGTCGAGATGACTTAGATCCAACTATTCTAAAGGATACTTTGGAATCAATTAAAGATGATCGGGAGACCAAATTGGACAATCTTGCCTCATGGGCGGATCAATTGAAGTCAGAAATTGATTTTATGACTGACAAAAAGAAATCATGGGAAGAAGAAATTACTTACCGAAAAAATAAACTTACTTGGATCAAGAAATATATTACTGAAGTTCTTGATGATGCCGGTATTAAGAAAATAGCTACTGAAAATCACTTACTTAGTGCCCGGAACTTTAAAGCCTCAACCATTATTGATAGTGATAAGAAGCTTCCGGATAAGTTCAAAATTACTGAAACTACTACTAAACCTGATAAGAAAGCAATCTATCAAGCACTTAAAGCTGGGGAAGAAGTACCAGGAGCACATTTAAAAGCTAACCGTAACACGGTGATTAAATAATGTTTGAACTCCGTGATTATCAGCAAGAAACGATTGATAACATCATGAATTCTATAAGTGCTGGTCACCGTTCTATCATGGTTCAACAACCGCCACGAACGGGGAAGACAGTTATCATGGCCGAGATTGCTAGACGAGCAACGGCAAAGGGTAACCGTATCTTGTTCGTGGTTCATCGGCAAGAAATTGTCCAGCAGGTTATCAAAACGTTCAAAGCTAATGATGTAAATATGGATTTAGCTAAAATCGGTATGGTTCAAACGATTACTCGACACGTTAATAATCTAGACCCACCGGCGATAATCTTTGTTGATGAGGCCCATCATGTTCTGGCTAAATCATATCGAAGAATCCTTGATGCTTTTCCAAAGGCCTATAAGTTATTGTTTACTGCCACACCATATCGGTTAGGTGGTCAAGGCTTTACTGATGTTGCTGATGATTTAATCATTGGGAAATCAGTCCCCTGGTTAATTGACCATCACTTTTTAGCTCCAGTTGATTATTACGCTCCTTCTTATATTGATACTGCCAAGTTAAAAGTAAAACGAACTGGTGAATATGACACTGATTCAATTAAAGAAGCAATGAAGCCTAAAATCTACGGGAATGCGGTTAAGCACTATTTGAAACTTGCTAAGGGAATGCAAGCAATTGCCTATACCTATAACGTTGATAGTGCAATTAAGTTAGCTAATGCATTTAATGGCTATGGGATAACTGCAAGGGCCGTCTCCGGAAAAACACCCAAAGAAGAACGGAATAAAATCATTGAGGAATATCGGCAAGGGAAAATCCAAATTGTAACTAATGCAGAATTATTTACTGAAGGACTTGATTTACCTAACGTTGATTGCGTCATTATGTTACGGCCAACCCAATCATTATCGTTGTATCTACAATTTGCAATGCGTTCCATGAATCCACGGAAAGGTAAAACTGCAATAATTATTGATCACGTGAGGAATGTTGAACGATTCGGATTGCCTACTGATGAACGGCAATGGACATTGGAAGGTAACGGTAAAAATAAGCAACAATCAGGATCAACAATTAAACCTGTATCAGTATGTCCGACATGTTTTGCTTCGTTTTATCGAACGGGCGATATTTGTCCTTATTGCGGGGCGGCATTAGGAGAAGAAAAAGAAATTGAAGTCATTGATGATGTTCAACTTAAAAAAGTTACCAAGTCACGACTAGCAATTATTAAACAAATTCAATCGTCAGCAGTCATGAATAATGTTGCTGGCAAGCGTCCAAACGAATTGAAAAATCTGAAAGAAATACAAGCCTATGCCAAATTAAAAGGGTATAAACCAGGTTGGGCTTATCACTACGCTAAACAGCGTGGATTTATTAAGAAGTGAGGTTGATATTATGAGTATTTTGCCACCAAATAAACCACAGAAAGCACGGCGAGTACCACGGAATTATTTCATCTACGGAGACACGATGTCTGGAAAATCATATCTAGCAGAACGATTTCCAAGTCCATTATTCCTTAACACCGATGGTAATAGTGAGATGAACACCGCACCAAGTATTCAATTAAAAAATGTCCGAAAGAGTGATGGGAGCTTAAAAGAGTCTGTGATTGATCAACTAGACAAGATTATTCTTGCTCTTGGTACTGAAAATCATGGTTACAAAACAGTAGTTATTGATGTGATTGATGATGTAGTAACACTAATTGAACAGGCCATCTGTTATGACAATGGAGTAGAAACGCTGGGGGATGTTCCTTACGGCAAGGGATATGCACAATTTAATACCGTCTTTCAAGCATTTGTCACTGAGCTAAAAGCCTTACCACTGAATACGGTTTACATTAGCCGGTTAATGATGCTAACTGATGAATCTTCTGGCCACACCGAAGACCGACCATCACTAAAACAGAAATATTACAACGTGGTTAACGGAAATTGTGATTTAGTGATTGAAACTAAGCGCTATGGTGACCGTTATATCCGGATGGTTAAAGATCGACGAATTCATTATGTCAAAGATGATATTACTGATCCGGCAATCTTACGGGTACTTGAACATGTTAACGGTGTCTTTGATAAGCCAAAGCAGACTACTACAAAAGAACAGAATGAAATTGTTAACAAAATTAAAAAGCAAAATGTAAAGGAAGGTTAATGAATTATGAGTTTACGAGATGCAATGAATAAAGCTACTGAAGGTTTTGATCCAAAGAATGATTCAGTTAATAAATTTAAGGGACTGGAAAGTGGTAAATATACCGTTGTAGTTGCAAAAGTAGAAAACCATGAAACTCCTTGGAATGCTGAACAGCTTAACTTTGAGTTAGAAGTTGTCGATGGAGAATCTGCCGGTCAAAAGGAATTCTTACAAATTGGATTAGATGAATTAACTTCTAAGGGTAATCCCAATCCAATGCTAGAAACTAATTTACGATTGGTTTCTAAGTTAGCAGCAATTCTAGGTGTTGAAATTCCCGATGAAGTTTGGGATGACGATACTTTAATCTACGAGAACTTGGCTAAAGCATTTGCACCGGCAGTAGGAAAGACCATGATTATGGATTTGAAGGTTCGACCAAACAAGAAGAACCCCCAATATCCATACCGTAATTATGACTTTGATGAAGCGGAACAGCCGGAAACGCCAGAAGTTACAGATGATGAAATGCCCTTTTAAAGGTGGGTTAAGAGCAGCATATGAAAGCATAAGTAGTCCGTCTGTTTCAAATATGATTGAAGATACTCTTTCATATAGTGATATGTATGGATGGTAAGGCAGTGACCTAAACACCGAGCGGGTGGAATGCCCGTTATTTTTACAGGGGGTCAAAATGAAAAATCTAGTTAATTACGCCTTAGCCTATCAAGCAAAGGGTTTAAGCGTCCTCCCAATTGCTGGCAAGCGTCCACTAATTAAGTTTGCTGATCGTGATCCACTTACCGCCGAAGAAATAAAGACCATCTGGATAGAACATCCATATGCTCAAATTGCGTTGCGGACTGATAAGTTCTTCGTTGTTGATATAGACCGCAACCATGCTGATAACATTGATGGTTTTGAATCAATTAAGCAATTACCAGCGGAATATTTTCCGGAAACTTTAACCCAAACCACCAAGCATGGTGGCCAACAATTATTTTATCTGAAACGGCCAGATATGCGGGTTAATCAATTAATTGGTTATCAACCAGGGATCGATATTAAAGCCCATCAGAATAATTATGTTGTCGTTGCTCCTTCAGAAGGTTACCAATGGTTAAATAAGAATCCAATTGTTACTGCTCCTAAATCTTTAGTTGTAAATATTAATCAGATGCGGGCGAGTAATCGGCGAAACGATCCAAATGATTTTGTAATTAAGCCTCGTGAACGAAATTCGACTACTGACTTATTAGAAACAATTGCTAATGGTTTAGGCGATAAAGGAATGCGAAATAAAACTTTGGCCGGCATGATTGGCGCACTACTATTTCGAGGTGTTGAGGCTAAGGCCGCTTATCAATTAGCGATGATTTGTAATGAGAATACGCCCGATCCACTACCAGAAGAAGAAGTGAGCCGGACATTTCAATCAATGCTAAGACGTGATTTGAGAAACGGGGGTGAAATACGTGGCGGATAATATAATTCGCAAACCAATTGAATTTGAATTAAATACTCAAGGCAATCCTAAAACTAATAGTTTGAAGAATATTGGTTTAATCCTTGATGGCGATCCACTACTGCATGGCACCTTCAAATATAACGAGTTTGCCTATTCGATTGATGTTGTTAAGGACATTCCACAGCTATTTATTGAAAAGGGGCAACTTGATGATAGCTATTCAGCAATTATGCTCCGTTACATTGAAGATGAGTATGGGGTGATGTTTCAAGAAAAATTGTTAAATATGGCAATCACTGTTGAAGCAAAAAGCCACCCATATAATCCGGTTAAAGAGTATATGGAAAAGTGCTATAAGAATTGGGACCACAAAGAACGAATCAAAGACTTCCTACCAGTCTATTTAGGAGTACCCAGTGGTGAAGTAACAACGCTGCAGACAAAATTATTCTTAGTCGGAGCGGTGATGAAAGTCTATAAGCCGGAAAGTAAATTTGATTGGGTGTTTGATTTAGTTGGTGGCCAAGGCGTTGGTAAAACTACTTTGCTTAAAAAGTTAGCCCATGGTTGGTACACTGACCAATTTACGGATTTCAAGGATAAAGATAATTTTACCAATATGCTACGAGCGTTGATTGTTAACGATGATGAAATGACGGCAACCAATAATTCTGATTTTGAAAACTTGAAAAAGTTTATTTCAGCTGAAGAATTAGAGTTTCGGCCACCATATGGACGACATACAATCCGCCGACCAAAGAATTTTGTTATGGCCCGAACTACTAACGAATCAACCTATTTGAAAGATAAAACCGGTGAGCGGCGTTTCTTACCTAACATGGCTGATAAGTCCCAAGCAATGGCTAATCCGGTAACTGATCTTGATGATACGATGGTCAATCACATTTGGGGTGAAGCTGTTGGCCTCTACAAAGAAGGCTTTTCTTTCATATTGACGAAGGAGCAGCAGAAGCTCATTGAGGATAATCGGAAGTCATTTATGTATATTGATGAAACTGAAAATCAGATTGAACGGGTTCTCAGTACTTGGGACGATGACTGGATTGAAAGCTCGGAAATTGCTCATCAATTAGGTGAAGATAATCTGGTTAAGAATCGTTCATTAGCCAAGAAGATTAAGTATGTGATGGATAACCGGCATGATTGGAAAGCAGGACAAAAACGAAAAGGTGGAGTTGTTCATCGTGGTTATCGAAGAGTGAATACACTGTAGCACGTTTGAATACACTAAAAGTTATTCTAGTGTATTCACTTAAATCCTGTTATTTCAACGTTTGTCGGTGATTGAATACACTACTACACTATTTTAATAATAAAAAATAAATATATATAAGTACTATATATGCGTTATAAAAAGTTGAAAGCTAGTGTATTCATGTATTCAAGAGGTTGATCCGTTGAGAGAGTAAGAATTAAGCTGTATACACTACTGTATTCGTAGTGTATTCAAAGGAGAAAAAATATGAATGAATTTTATTTAAAACAACAAAAAGATGCACATAATATTATGGCATCCTTGCTGACAGTCGATGAATTATTTAAAGGACAGTATCCAATTACAAAAACAGCCATAGACCAAAAAATTGGATTTTATACTGAGTTACTTAAAGAAATGACCAATGAGAGTTCCAAGAATGAAAGTTAGAATGGCAAACCACCATTTGCCTTTTATAGCATTGTATATTCCTTGAGGAGACCAACCATAAATATCTGTCCATTTTGATTTAACTTTTAATTTATTATTAACTGCTTTTTCAAGAAAAATATTAAAAATGGTTAGCTTTCTAATTGTAGAAAGAGATATATCTGTATACTTTCCTTCGTTTAATAATCTGGCTTCTTCTTTACCATTCTTAAATTCATAAGACAAGTCAATGTCATTATATTCCGCAAGTTTTTCCATTTTTGGATCATCGATGAAGTTAGGTCCATAAATATCAGACAATAAATGAGAAAGGTTAATTTGATCGGAATTAGATACTGTTACTGGATTTTTTATATTTAATATTTTTGACTGATGCTGAATAGCTTCAAATCCAAATTTATCACTTTGCATATTCCAATTAATCCATTTTACATTTTTAACATTTTGGATAAGAAATTCATTGAAGGATTCAAGCATTTCCTTTTGAATTTTCAAAGTGTTTTTGGAAATATCTCGAGGATCAATATTTAAATCTTCAGCTGTTTTCTTAATAGAAAAGGTTGTTGAAACTTGTTTTTTTAGATTCATAACAGCAATTACGCTTATAGTATTTTCTTCTCGGAAATTTCCACAAGCATAATGAATTAAGTAATAATTCTGGGGATTATTTTCAATGTTACTTAAGGTTTCTAATGCTTGTTTTCTCACTTTATATCTACTCATTGGTATTATCTCCTAAAAATTAATAAATGAAGGTGATTTAAATTATATCAGAACATAAAATTCAAAACGATATTCGGGTAGCCTTGTCAAAACACAAGTGTACAGTGTTCCGAGTAAATGTTGGTTCGGTTAAAACACTGGACGGAAGATTTTTCTCAGCTGGTGTACCAAGTGGCCACCCGGATTTATATGGATTTCGCTGGTCGGATCATCAAGTGTTTTATATTGAAGTGAAAAACGAAAAAGGCAAGCCAAGAGCGGATCAAATTAAATTTCATGAGATGTTAACCAAGCGAGGTATTATCCATGGGATTGCTAGGTCGGCTGGGGATGCAGTAAAGATTGTTGAGGAAGGATTGATTGGTTATGGGTTTCCCAAGGAGGACTGGCAATGAGAAGCATGCATAAGTTATTTGATAAAACAACTAAAGAAATAAACAAGCTTGAGCAATTTATGAAGACTGATGATTATAAAAAGCTTGAATCAGATAAACAAGAATTAATCGCTACTCGGTATAAAGCTAAGTTGGCCTATGCAGATCTCTTGGCTAAGCAGATTATAGCAATTCTCTAATATGAGAGGTGATAACCGATGAAGAATCGAATTAAAGAGTGTCGACAAGCACTGGGGCTTTCACAAAATCAGCTAGCTTTTAAGGCGAAAATGACCACTTCAGCGATTGCTAATTATGAAGGCGGCGTTACTAACCCAACTATTCAACGTACTGAAACACTGGCCGAAATTCTAGGAGTAACACCTGGTTATTTAATTGGCTGGACTAACCGTAAAGGGGAATACCTGACGTCTAGAAAAATAGTCGTAAAGGTCAATGTCTTGATTGATTATTTTGTGGATAGCTCCAAACAGGCAACTAATGAACGACAAGCCCAAGCTAGATTTGAGCTTGCTGCTAAATTAATGGAAGGATATGCCAGAAATGATGAGTTGATTATTCCTGTTAAGGAGGTTCTAATTCATGAAACGAACTCGTAAGCGGCAGATTGCTAAGGCTAAGCATAAGATGGCTTGGCACGATCACACGAGTTATGAGTGGTCACAGTGGTGGCACAGCAAAGCTAGAAAGCCTAAGAGGTGGGAGTGAATGAATAAAAAACTTATAGGCTGGTCGTGGTTCCTTGCTTTTGTTTTAATGCAATTTCATCCAGAATGGTTTGTCCACCCAACCACTAATTTTTGGCTATCGGCTATAGCTATGTTGATTGCGTTAGGCTATATAGCAGATTAGAGGAGGAAGAATAATGACACTTGAAGAAATGATAAAAGATTCTGGATCAGATCCAAAGACTATTAATAAGGTTGTTAAGGACTTTCAAAAAGCTGGTGAAAAATATAACGGAATCCAATGCGCTGTTGCAATGACGCTACTACTTAGGGTACTTGTACAAAATGATTCTCAACGTCAAATGGTTAACGATATTGCAAATGAATATGACGTTGGTACGGAGGAAGAATAATGCTACACAAATATAAAAAATCACCGATTGTCGAAGCCGAACGATTTGATGGGTCAGATGAAATGATTGAAAGGTATTCAGTGCATGTATTTAATCCAAATTTAGCTAAAAATATCTTCTTTATAGGTATGAATGTTCTAGATATTGGCGACTGGATTGTTAAGGATGAATATGGGAATTATCAAGTGGTAGCTGATGATATATTCCGTAAAAGTTATGAGAGGTGCGACTAATGCACATTTATGAAGTAATCGTTGTAGCTGTATTTGGCACAGATATTAGCCACTTTGTTGTTGCTAAGAATGCCGATAATGCTAAGAAAATTATTCTTGATTATTACAGCACTCGTGATGATGGTATCAGGCCAACTGTGACAATGTATGACCTAACAACAAAATTAATCAATCTTAATAACTACATTGATGAGGTGATGCTTGGATGAGATTAAGTGACAAAATTATTATGACTTCCTTTTTACTGTTATTAATTGTTTCAGTCGTCTTATCAATAGTTACGGGAAGTAAAGTCTGGATATGGATTTTTCTTTTTCTGATGACACTTGAGATGCTTTACAAAATTTGGCGTTAGGAGCGTGACTAATGAAAGTGACCTGGGGTGAATGGAGTGCAGATGCTTATCCGGTTGAGCCATTTGTTTATGAAGTGGTAGCCGATGGTAAAAAAGAATTTTATCAAGCGGCATGGGATGCTTTTAGATCTGATTTGCATATGAAAAATGCAACATCAAAGATTATTAAAATACCGGTTACTCCAATGAGTGATTATGAGATTGAGATGGAGCAGCTTTATTTTGAATTAGGAGAGAAGAGGGACTATCCAGAAACAATAAAAGAGTTTGAGGACGTTAAAGCCAAAGAAGATAGCAATATCAAATCAAAGCCCAATATAAAATTTAGTGAAATAATGAATATTTTGGCAATTGTAGCTTGGTTAATTTGTATGACTATATTAGTAATTGCATTAATAATTTCAAACGGGGGATAATTAAGATGACATTTGAAGAAGCATTAAAGCACGAAGAAAATAATGTGCCAGTAACTTATAACAATCAGAAATATTATGTTGTTGGGCATAATGCATTAAATCAAACTTTAACGATTAGGAAATTGAGTGGTAATCCATTCTTTACTGTTCCCGTTGAAGCTAAACCGGAGGAACTATCATGAGTATTAAAATTAATGCCCAAACAGTAATTTTTAAGAATAGCCCTGTTGAGAGCGTTAGACAGGATAAATGTGAATATTGCCATGCACCATTTAAGACAATCATGGTGACTAAAACAATTAAAAACACAGGTGTTAAAAGTGAAATCCCTATTGAAGTTAGCGGGGAATACTTTAATTACTGTCCTAAATGTCGACGGAGGTTAAATTAATGTTATTTTTAATATTATTACTTGCTGTTTTCGTGTTTGGGTTCATTCTTGGTAAGAAAAATCCATAATAAAAAGGACCCACCGTGCTTGATGTGTCCTTACTCAAAAATATTAACCTTAATTATTATAGCAGATAGCGGGGGTACATCATGCAAACAGATTTGAATTTAGATATTGATTGTCTGAAAACTGCAAGGAAGGTTACTAACTTTCTTGATAAGAAGCTGGATCGCTATCTGGCTTTATCGGGGAAGCAACGGTTTGATTTGAAATCACCAGAGATGGACGGAATGCCCAAAGCACCTAGTCGTGGTAACGGGAGTGAAAGTCGAATGCTAAACATTTGGCTAGCAGAAGAAGTAGTTGATTGTGTGGGCTGTGCAATGCGAAACATGACAAAGGAATCGCAACGGATATTGTTAAGTCGTTATTCAGACCAAATGTTGACGTACAACATTGCCAGGGAATTAAGTATTAGTTCATCAACATATAGTCGAAAACAAGAGAAAGCATTGTGTGAATTTGCTGATCGCTTTGAATTTCAATTAGTTAAACATGGAATTCACACCGAAATAGATGACTTACATGTTTATCCAGATGAGGAATGATAAATTGATGGGCAATTGTTGAATGAGCAATCCTTGATAAAAATGTGATAATGATATTGTCGAATGATTCGATGTTCATATAAATAATCTCCCAAAAGAAGTCTAGCTATTGTGGCTAGGCTTTTGTATTATGTTTAGTTGGGGTGATTTTTATATGAAAATGGTAAGAACATTTTATGAAAAAACAATAAGCTTCCTGCGAAAGAATTGGTGGGATGTTCGATATTTATTATTGTTGGTAGTAGCATTCCTATTTTTTAGGTTTGACAAATTTGTAAAGTGGTTAATACAAGATACAGGTTCAGTCGCCGATTGGGTAGGAAATGTTAGTATCCCTATAATCTTGGCGTGGTTTACTTTTGAATATAGATCTCAGGAAAACAAAAATAGAATACAAAATGAAAAAAATAAGGTATTTGGGTTAATATTGGATTCAAATAGAATAAACAAGAGTTTAGAGATAGCATATGCGTCTCAAAGTGTGTCAGAATTTAAATATAGATTAAATGTGTATATAGATGATTTGAAAAGAATGTGTGATATGCTTTTGTATTTCACTGATCATAGCACTTCTGAACCACTTTATTCAGAACTGAGAGAATTAATAGCTAACAGTAAAAGCATTCGAAATTTTAGTCAAGTAGAAAAATGGATGAATACATTGCAAGCTGTAAATGATGCCTTAAAAAAATACTACAAACAAATTAAGTAGATATAATTATTGTATTGTTTATGTGATATAAGGAGGTGAGTAGCATTACTCAAAAATTAACACAGAAACAACAACGATTTGTCGATGAGTACATTATTTCGGGTAATGCTACTCAAGCGGCGATTAAAGCTGGATATTCTAAGAAAACAGCTGCAGTTACAGCAACCGAAAACCTAAGAAAACCTATCGTGAAAACTGCTATTGAAAAACGCAACGAAGAAATTAAGTCCGAAAAGACTGCAGACATGACCGAAGTGATGGAGTATCTTACTTCGGTAATGCGTGGAGAGCAAACAGAATCGGTTGCTACTGCTAAGGGTATTTATGAAGACGTTGAAGTATCAGCAAAAGATCGCATTAAAGCGGCTGAATTAATCGGTAAGCGTCACGGCGCATGGACTGATAAAAAAGTTATTTCTGGCGATGTTCAGATTGATGTGGGAATGGGTGATTATGATGATGAATAGAAAGAAGGTGATACCATGCCAAACATCAAACTAAATTTTCCTAAACCATACAACGTTTTCAATAAACAAATTTTTGATAACTTGTTTGATTACAGTCATTTCGTTGAGGTTTGGTACTGACTTATGGCGGTGCATCTTCTGGTAAATCTCATGGTGTGGTACAGAAAGTTGTACTTAAATCATTGCAACACTGGAAGCATCCCCGTAAAGTGCTATGGCTTCGGAAAGTTGATCGAACAATTCAAGAATCAATCTTTGCAGATGTAATTGATTGTCTATCTAATTGGCAACTTCTACCTCTGTGTAGAGTAAATAAATCAAACCGTACTATTCATTTACCGAATGGTGCGGTTTTCTTATTTAAAGGGATGGATAAACTATTGTTCATCTAAAACCTCTTGAATTCGGGAAAACTCTTAACAGGAAAGCTGAAGACAATCCCGAGCTAAGTTTAATCTTTATACACATAGTCTATGCCCTTGATGGTATAATTAATTAAGAGGTGATGACTATGGAAGAGTGGAAAGATGCTCCAGGTTTTGAAGGCTTTTATCAAGTTTCAAATGAGGGACATTTTCGATCTGTTGATCGAACGGTTATCATGAAAACTAAAAATGGTAAAGATAAACCTACTCATTTTAAATCCAGGCTTTTAAAGGAATATATAGAAAATGGTAAAAGAAGCAATATTAAACAAAGCGTTTATGTTGCTTTTTCTGTAAACGGAAAACATCATCGCCGATATATTCATAGGTTAGTAGCTGAAGCGTTTTTAAATAAACCAAAAGGAGCGGCTGAAGTTAACCATATCGATGGAAATCGATTAAATAATTCAGTTTCAAATCTTGAATGGGTTACTAAGAAGGAAAACATTGATCATGCGTTTAAGCATAAATTGATTAAAACTGAAAAACCAGTTGAACAGTTAGATAAAGAAACTGGTAGAGTATTGAATACTTACAAAAGTGAATCAGAAGCTTGTCGGCAAATGGGGATTACACAAGGCAAGATATTACGATCAATGAAAAGAAATGGAACTTCGGCCGGATTTAAATGGCGGTATAAAGATTGAAAAAGTGTAACGACTATCGAAAACACAATAATTGCAGTCGCTAAGGCGGCTGTTTTTTATTGGAAGCTAGTAGAGTAGGATCAAGCGATCCGAAGCGGGAGGGCGTTAATTAATAACGCAAAATATAGTCTGAACTATGTAGAAATGCATAGAGAGAGTTGTAGCGAAACTCTCGCAACACAATTGGATCCAGAAAAAATCAAGTCAATCAAGGGCTTGTCTGATGTAGTGATGGAGGAAGCATCGGAATTTAATCAGGATGATTTCACTCAGTTAACATTGCGTCTACGTGAGCCTAAGCATAAGCAGCGGCAACTGTTCTGCATGTTTAACCCAGTTAGCAAATTGAACTGGACTTACAAGCAATGGTTTGATCCGAAAGTGAAAGTTAATCCGGAACGAGTATCAATTCACCAATCAACTTACAAGGATAATCACTTTTTGGACGCTGATAACATTGCAACGATTGAGAACTTAAAACAAACCAACCCGGCCTACTATAAAATCTATACGCTGGGCGAGTTTGCTACATTGGATAAGCTGGTCTTTCCTACCTTTACTAAGCGACGATTATATCCGGAAGAACCACAGCTCCGTGATTTACCTGATTTGTTTGGCTTAGACTTTGGTTACAGCAATGATCCTTCCGCTTTTACTCATTCCAAGATTGATATGAAAAATAAACGTTTCTATGTTCTTGAAGAATATGTCAAAAAAGGAATGCTCAATAATGAAATAGCCAATGTAATTAAACAGATGGGTTATGCAAAAGAAGTTATCACGGCCGATGCGGCAGAACCAAAATCAATTGCCGAATTAAAGCGTGATGGGATCTACCGTATTCGACCAGCGAAGAAAGGACCGGACTCAATTATTCAAGGTATTCAATTTTTACAGCAATTTGAATGGATTGTTGATGATCGTTGTGTCAAAACAATTGAAGAATTAGAAAACTATACATACAAGAAAGACCGTAAGACTGGTGAATATATCAATGAACCTGTTGATGCTTATAATCACTGCATTGATAGTTTGAGATATGGAAGTTCCGAATATAACGGCATGGCTAGTCCGAAGGCAACGGTATTAAAGAATGTTTATATTTAAGGCGGTGATTAAATGGAAGAAAACAAAGGACAGGTAGTTGAAGGTAATGTGTTTATCTATCCTAAGGATAAAGAATTAACAATGCCCGACTTGTTAAAGTTTATTGGTAAAAATAAGAATTTAGCAGATGAGTATAGGCATAACCTTAAAATGTACAAGGGTAATCACGACATTCTAAATAAGCAACCTCGACAGTTTGGACCAGACAATAAGCTGGTAGCCAATCTACCCCACTATATTGTTGATACATATAACGGTTTCTTTACGGGTATTCCGCCTAAAGTAACACTGGATGATAAAGAAACTAACACCTTATTACAAGAATGGAACGATGAGAATTCATTACAAGATAAATTAAGTGAGATTAGTAAGCAAGCGGACATCTTCGGACGGTCACTTGCTTTTGTTTATCAAGATGAAGATAGTCAAACACGGATTGCTTATTCATCCCCAGTGAATTCTTTCATGATTTACGATGATACAGTATCACGACAACCACTTGCCTTCGTGCGTTATTGGAAGAATACTGATGGCATTCAAGTCGGAATGGTTTACTACAGTGATAAGACCATTTCTTTTGAAGGCAGTAAATTTGGCGATGAAATGCTTAACCCTTACAAGATGGTGCCAGCTGTTGAATTTTATGGTAATGAAGAGCGTCAAGGTGTTTTTGATAATGTTAAGACTTTGATTGATGAGCTTGATCGTGTTATTAGTCAAAAAGCAAACCAGGTTGAATACTTTGATAATGCTTATCTAAAGGTACTTGGTGTTGATTTAGACCGAGATGGTGATGGAAAGCCTGATGCAGATTTAATCGGTAACCAGATGATTTATAGTCCAGATGCAGATGCTACTAATGCAACAGTTGACTTCATTAGCAAACCTGATGGGGATAATATGCAAGAACACATTATTGATCGTTTGGTTTCAATGATTTACCAGATTAGCATGGTAGCAAACTTGAATGATGAAGCGTTCGCTGGTAATAGTTCTGGTGTTGCTCTTCAATATAAACTCTTACCAATGAGGAACATGGCTGCTAATAAGGAGCGTAAATTCAGGCAAGCATTACGACGTTTGTACCGAATAGTTTTTAGCGTTGGAACTGTTCTTCCTGAAGCTCATTCAGAAGACTGGCGAGAGCTTGACTTCACCTTCAAGCGTAATCTGCCGGACGATATTTCAAACGATGCCGACATCGCCCAGAAGTTACAGGGGATGGTATCACAGGAAACCTTGCTGTCTATCTTGCCGTTTGTTGATGATCCCAAGGAAGAGATGAAACGAATTAAGCAGGAAAAGATTGAGAACATGCAGACGGCAATGAAGTATGGTCCTGCTGCGTTAGACCAAGACAAGCCGGATGGTGATGACGATGCCGACAACAACGAATAGTGATTACTGGAAGAAACGAGAGAAGGAAGAACGTAAGTGGCAAAAGAAAAATATTGCTAGTGATGAAGCTTTTAATCGTTTAATTGAAAGATACTATAATCAGGCTATCTCACAAATCAATAAAGAAATTGATCATCAGTATCAATCTCTCGCTAAGTCTGTGGGTGGTCTTCGTAATGCTTATTCTACCGTTGACATGACTGATATTGCTGATTATGAAGCTGAGGCTCAAAAGTTAGTTATGCAAGCTGCTCAAATGAGAGCGCAAGGCAAAAAGGTTACTTATAGTTCGTTTGGTGATGATGTAAATCGTCGAATGAAGGTATACAATGCAACCATGCGAATTAATAGATTGGAGTATCTTAAAAGCCAGGTTGGTTTACATCTTACAGAAGCTAACATGAATATCGAAAATGCCACTCGATTGAAATTGACCGATAGCTATATCAATGAAGTCAAACGGCAAAGTGGTATTCTTGGACGTAATTTGAAGTTTAACGATGCACTGATTGAAGATAATAATGTTGCTAAGATCGTGATGGCACAGACGGCTGGAGCAAACTGGAGTCAGCGATTATGGCTTAACCAAGATGCGCTAAAGGCTCAATTAGACATGATACTTTCAACAGGACTTATAACTGGTCAAAGTAACCAAGCGATGGCTCATCAATTACGTAATCAAATTAAAACGACGATAAAAAATCATGGTTATGTTGCTGAACGATTAGTTAGAACCGAAACCGCGCGGGTGCAATATCAAGCACAAATTAATAGTATCAAGGCTGCTGATTATCGTTATGTCAAGTGGTATGCTGAGCCAGGTGCTTGTCGTGTTTGTCAAAGAATAAATGATAATGATGAGTATGATCTTGGCTATGGTGTGTTTCCAGTGGATGAAGTACCAGCCGTGCCCGTGCATCCAAATTGTCGCTGCAGCATTTCTGCTTATTGGATTGATAGCAAAGATAAGCATTCAGATTAATTCTGAGTGCTTTTTATTTTGGAGTGATTCAGATGAACAACTTTGAAATTAAAAAAGATGGTCTCTATATCAACGGCGCAAAAGTCACCGCTTATAGAAACCTGAAAATTGAATCAGACATAGACAATGTAACTAAGCTTCAAATCACGTTGTATGGTCAACTTCATGGAATCGATGATGTTGATGCCTATGATTTTCGTAAGCCAGATTTATAAATAATTATTGTCCGTTCCGTGTGTAGTGGACGTAAAACAAAACCCGAGACGTCTCCCATGACATTAAATGCGAGTAAAGGAGGTCCCGACATGGACGATAACAAGAACACTGAAGTTGAAAACCAAACTGTTAACACTAATGAAGAGCAACCAAAGGATACTGGTACCGATCCAAAGGAAGATAACAAATTAGATGGTGACAAATTAGTTAAGAAACTTCAAAAACGAATTGGTAAGGAACAGAACGAGAAGCATTCTCTCCAAGAACAGTTAGATAAGGCTAATGCAAAAATTAAAGAGCTTCAATCTGGCAAGGTAAATAAAGATTCATTAGATATAGAAGCAACTATGTCAAAGGAAAGCGAAAAGGATAAAGAAATTGCATCTCTCCGCGCTCAAATTGCCCGTCGTGACAATATCAAACAAACGGATGAAGTCTTTAAAGAAGCTGGTCTAACTGTTAGTGATGATGTGTTGAACATGGTTGTAGTTGATGATGAAAAACAAACCTATGCAAATGTTCAAGCGCTAATTAAATACACTAATCAAATCCAAAGTGGAGTGAAGAAAGACTTACTCAAAGGTTCTACACCAAGAACAAATGGCAAGCCAACGATGACTAAGGATGAAATCAACAAGATTAAGGATCCAATCAAACGGCAACAAGCCATTGCAGATAATTTAAGCCTATATCAACATTAGGAGGAATAATTTATGGCAACAGAAAATATTACAACTTCAAAGGATTTAATTGCTCAATCTATTGATTTTACTGAGCAATTCACAGGATCAATCAGTACTTTACTTCAAGTATTGAATGTTACACGGATGCAACCAATGGCGGTTGGTTCACAAATTAAGATTTACAAGTCAGAAGTAACTAAGGCCGACGGTAATGTTGCTGAAGGCGAAGTAATTCCGCTCAGCAAGGTAACACGTAAGTTAGCTGATACTAAGGAATTAGCTTACAAGAAGTATCGGAAGCAAACGACTGCTGAAGCTATTCAAGCATCTGGCTTTAATGCTGCAGTTAACGACACTGATGCTAAATTACTTCGTTCAATTCAAGGCGATATCAAGAAGGACTTCTTCGACTTTGTTCAAACTGGTACTACTAAGACTTCAGGTGATACTTTCCAAAAGGCAATCGCTCAAGCGTTAGGTCAATTGGCTATCAAGTGGGAAGACGACGACGTTCAATCAGTTCTTTTTGCTAACCCATTGGATTTCTACACTTACTTAGGTAATTCAGATATCACTACTCAAACAGCTTTTGGTTTAACTTACATCCAAAACTACCTTGGTTTTAACACAATCATCCTTACAGGTTCAGTAAAGCAAGGTACTATTGCTGTTACCGCATCACAGAACTTGAACTACGCTTATGCTGCATTAACTGGGAATCTTAACCAAGCTTTCAGTCTTACAACTGATGAAACTGGTCTGATTGGTGTGGTTCACAATCCTGTTACTGAAAACGCCAGTTACGAAACGATGGCATTAACATCTGGTGTATTATTCCCAGAACGTCTTGATGGCATTATTGTCGGTACTATTGATGCAGCTCCGTTAAAATAACACCGCCCGATAATTCAGAAGCGGGCGATAATGATGTAAAACCAACGTCCGCTAACACGGTGGACGAAATCAAGAAGTATATGGATGAGCATGGAATCAGCTATACTTCTACTGACAATAAGCCTGATTTATTAGCAAAGTTAGGTGAGTAAGATGGAACAATCAGTAACCCTAGCTAATTTGAAAACAATGCTCCAACTAAAAACTGATAAACAAGATGACTTATTATCGCTGATTATTAAGAATACTGAACAGGCGTTAAGATTTAAGCTTGGCTTAGGACAGGATGTCTCTTTCCCTAGTGAACTAGGTTTTATCTCTCTTGAAGTGTGTGTACGACGGTATAATCGTATCTCTAATGAAGGGATGGCTTCTTATTCGCAAGAAGGACAATCAATTACTTTTAATTCGTCTGATTTTGATGATTTTGAAGCTGATATTAATGCTTGGCGGGAACAAAATGGAAAGAATGTTAAATCACTGGGGAAGGTGCAGTTTTTCAATCCGTATCGAGGTGATAGTCGTGCGTTATAACCATGAAATTAAATTCTTTAATGAAGGTAAGCGGAAGTATAATCCTGTTACTTCTTCATATGAAGGTGGATCAGAATTAGTGGCTGATGTCATGGGTAATGTCACAGATGTTGGTGCCGATCGTTCTGCGAAACTCTTCGGAAGTATTGTTCAAGGAGTTAAGGTTGTTCGTTTAGTTGAACCGATTGAAAAGGTGTGGGCCTATTTGACTATTGATGATAGTCCAACTAAATATCGAATGCGAACCACGACAATTCCATTGAAGAATGTTTCAATTTTGGTAGGTGAAGACATTGGGAAAAGCTAAAATTACTCTTGAAGGACTAGATGATTTGACTGCAGCATTAAAAACAAAAATGGACCTCACTGAAGTACCCCAAATCGTAAAGAAGCATGGTGCACAATTGTCTAGTCGTACTCAATCTAATATGCAGGCTGCCTATACTCATGGTTATTCAACTGGACGGACTCGTCGATCAGTTAAGCCTATCTTTAGTGATGGTGGAATGACTGTTTCAGTTGGCCCAGCTACTGATTACTTCTCTTATCTGGAATACGGTACTCGGTTTATGTCGGCCATGCCTACTTTGAAACCAGCTTTTGATGTTCAGTCACAAATGTTTATCAACGAATTGAAAAGGTTGATGCAATGATGAAATCTCCACAACAAGAATTGTATGATTATGTATTTCTAGAATCACTAAACAAAGGGTATGACACTTACGATCATTTACCGATGGCTTCTGAAAACGTGAATTATCCTTTTGTGACCTTGGAAAACATGAATTTAGTACCACTGCCAAATAAAACTTCTATTGGTGCTGAAATTAATCTCACTGTAAATGTGTGGGGCAATCAAGACCAACGACTAATGGTTGATACAATCGCTAGTTCGCTGTTAATGATTGCCTCTTTGTCATTTAAAACAGCAGATTATCGTTATCGTGGCCGAATGAGTGGTAGTGATTATCAAATTATTCAAGATACTAGTGTCCCAGATACAGTATTAAATCATGCAATTGTTAATTTGAAATTTAGTTTAATTTAGAAAGGATGAAAATAAATGGCAAATAACGATATTCAATATTTACAAGGTATTGATACAGTTGCTTATGTTCGTTTGCTTGAAGATGCGGCAAAAGAACGTGGCCAACTTATCCCTTACCAAACATCATTGGACTTTGATCCACAACGTGATACAGATACTACACAAACTAAACAGGGAGGGGTTCCTACTACTTCTTCATTGGAAACTGATTTAGAAATTGAGTTTGTGCATAACATTAGTAAGGTGTCGGATGATCTAATGACTTCGCTCTTGAAGAATAAGGATATTGAAGTATGGATTGTATACCGGAAGCGGCGCAATCAACAAGGTCAATATTTTGCTTGGTACATGCGTGGAATTGTATCCGAAGATGAAAATGAGAACGATCCGGATGACAACTCAACTCGTGATGTAACTTTCACCATCAAAGGCGAACCTCAACGTGGGTGGTTAACACTACCAGATGATGCGGAAGAAGAATTATCTTATGTCTTCCAAGGTATCGGGCAAGTTACAGAACAAGATAAGCAAGGCGGAGGTACTGCCTTTGCTGATGACGATGCAGGAAAGGGATCTGCTGATGTTCAAGTGGGTAAATAATCTAGAAAAGAATGAAGGGAAAGAATAATTATGGAAATTAAATTAAACGATAAGACAGTTCAATTAAACTTTGGTGTTCGTTTTGTACGTGAACTTGATAAGGTTGCGGGGATGTCAGTTAATGGTCAATCTTTTGGTTTTGGATTAACTAAGTCTTTGCCTGCTTTACAAGCTTACGATCCAGCAGTTTTAAGTGATGTAATTTACTCTGCCGCTTATGGAGTAAAGCCACGGCCAACGCAGAATACAATCGATGATTTCATTGATAATTGTGAAAACTTAGAAAAGGTATTTGAAGAAGTTCAAAAGGAAATTAATGACTCAAATGCTGTTAAGGTAGCAGCAAAAAACATGAAGCCCTAGAAGAGCCGCAGACAAGTGAACAGCAGTATCGTGAAATACTGCTAAATGGCCTAGCTCTTCTAGGCTTTTCTAATATTGAAGATATTGAACGAATGACTTTAAGAGAGTATCAATTGCGACTTGAAGCATATAAGATTCATCAGGTTAGAGAGCAGGAAAACCTTGCGACTCTTGCTTGGTGGATTCAAAGCGTTCAGGCAACTAAAGGAAGTGCAAAGCATCCTAAACCCGTCTTTAGTGAATTTAAAGACTTTTTTGATTCTCAAAAACTGATTGATCAAATTCGCTCTAGTTTTGAAGCTGATTATAGTCCACGAGCTAGTGCTACTAAAGCGATTGACCGAGCACAAATTTTTAATCGTCGACTGGAAGAATTTAAGAAACTAAAAGCGGCTGGAAAAATCGTCCCACTTAAAGAAAGGGGGATGAACAATGGCTGATAGTTATAGTGTTAGAGCAATCCTATCTGCAGTTGACCAATCCTTTAGTTCAACATTAGCAAAAGCTGGTCAGGCAACCCAATCGTTTGGGAACGCTGTAAATTCTAAAATGCAGGGTGTTGGTACTGCGATGAAAGTTGCTGGTGCTGCTACTACTGCGATGGGTACTAAAGCGTTAAAGGGCTTTGGTGATTTTCAACAAACTTTGAACACTACTGCAGTTGTCGCGGGTGGAACTTCAAAAGATATCAAAGGGCTTGCCGATGTGGCAAATCAGATGGGTGAAGACCTTCCGTTGAGTGCTCAAGAAGCAGCCAATGCGATGCTAGAAATGGCACGAAATGGTGCATCGCTTGATGACATCAAAAAGCAGTTTCCAGCAATCGCAGAAGCTTCAACAGCTGCTGGCTCAGACTTGCAAACTACCGCTGGAGTTGTTCAACAATCAATGAACATCTGGAGTGATAGTTTAAAGTCACCAGAACAAGCTGCAGCTATTTTAGTTCAGACGGCGAATGCTTCTAATGCGTCAATTGAGGATATGCAACAAGCATTAGCAACAATTGGTTCTACTGCTAAGATGGCTGGCATGGATATGGGTACGACAGCTGAAGCAATTGGGTTATTAACCAATCGTGGTTTCTCGGCTGCACAGGCTTCAGATGATCTTAACCATGCTATTACTCAGATGTTAGCTCCTTCCTCTATTGCCAAGAAGCAAATGGATGCGTTAGGACTTTCCTTTGTTGATAGTTCTGGAAAGATGAAACCATTTCCACAAATTCTTCAAGAAATTGCGGATAAAACTAACGGAATGGGTGATGCTCAAAAAACGGCAGCATTGAAAGCCATGTTTGGTGCAGCAGGTATGAAAGCTATCGTCCCGTTACTAGAAGCTGTAACTAATACAACTGGTGATGCTAAAAATAGTTGGTCTGCGTACGCTACCGAACAAGACAAAGCAGCAAGCTCCACTGCGGCAGCAACAAGTTATTTGAAAAATCAAGCTTCAGAAATGCAAAAGAATATTGGTGCATCGTTAGAACAAGTTGGAGGTGCTTGGGAATCACTTCGCAATACTTCAATGCAATCTGCTCAAAGGATTAATAATCAATATCTCGGAATGATAAAAAATACTCTTGATTGGGCTACGAAGTCCAAAAGTGGTACTGCTGGAGTAATCCGTAGCTTTATTGGTTTGTCACCAGTTATTGGTTCTGCAGCTACAGCAATAGGTGGAATTCTTTCCGGTTATGGGAAAATGATAAGTCTTGGCGGTAAAGTAGTCGGAAGTGTTGGCAATATCGGTAGAGTACTGGTTATTGTAGGACAATCTGGTGGACATATTACTAAGATAATTGATTCATTAAAAGCGTTAGAAAGTCAATCAAAGATTGTTAAAGGCGCACTCATGGCTTTCAAAGGTATGAGCGCTGTATGGTCTGGATTAACAACAGCTGTATCAGCGGTTGGAACTGCGTTTACAGCCCTTGCTACGGCTCTCGGTATTAGTGCGGCAGCATTAACGGCAATTATCGCTGTTGTAGCCGCTGTAGTTGCCGCTTTGGTTCTCTTCTTTACTAAAACAAAATTAGGTCAACAAATATGGTCTAACTTTGTAAACTGGTTAAAGCAAGCATGGGCTAGTTTAAAACAACTAGCATCTACCGTTTGGAATGCAATAGGTCAAGCAGTTACGCATCCAGTTGAAACGATAAAGGGTTTATGGAACGGTCTTACGAGTTGGTTTGGTCAATTATGGCAAACCATCGTTGATACAGCTAAGTCATTGTGGAATGGCTTTGCACAGTTCTTTGCACCAATTATCGAAACCATTAAGAGTATTTGGAACGGAATAAAAGAATTCTTCGGTACTTTGTGGCAAGGAATAGTTACTACCGCTCAAGGTGTTTGGAATAGTTTTGTTCAAGGCATGGCTCCAATTGTTGATGCCTTTAAGAACTTATGGAATGCTTTAACAGAATTTTTTAGTACTTTGTGGCAAGGTATTGTAACGGTAGCACAAACTATCTGGCAGACTTTTGTTCAAATATTTACACCGATTGTTGAAGCAATAAAGGCTGTCTGGCAAGGACTTACCGAGTTCTTTACACCACTTTGGCAAAACATTGTCACAACAGCTCAAACTATCTGGCAAACGTTAGTTACTGTAATTCAAACTGTTTGGGAAAATATCAAGACGGTGGTTCAAACCGCTATTCAGGTTGTTTCCCAAATCATTCAGACGACCATGCAAAACGTTTCAACCATTTGGTCTACTGTGTGGAACGTAATTAAGACGGTGGTTCAGACTGTATGGACAGTTATTTCGACGATTGTTTCAACCGCAATTAATGCGGTAGCCGGAATCATTAAGGCGGTAACTGCTGCAATTAAGGGCGACTGGTCAGGTGCTTGGAATGCAATCAAGGGTGTTGTTCAGACCGTTTGGAATGGTATTAAGACCATTGTTACCACAGTATTTAATGCTGTTAAGTCTATTATTAACAGCATTCTTAGTGGAATTAAATCGATGTGGAGTTCTTCTTGGAATGGTATTAAGAGCATTTCTTCCTCAGTTTGGAATGGAATTAAATCAGTTGTATCAAGCAGTATGAGTGGAATTCGTTCGGTTGTTTCAAGCATGATGAGTTCTGTTCGATCGGCGTTTAGTGCTGGTTGGAATGCTGCTAAGAGTGTTACTTCTAGTGGTATTCATGGTGCTGTTAACGTTGTTCGATCAGCAGCAAGCGGAATGGTTTCTGCAGGTCGCAATTTCGTTATGGGATTTGTAAATGGTATTCGTGGGGCTATTGGCGCTGCTGCTAGTGCAGCTGCAAATATGGCTCGTTCTGCGATGAACGCTGCTAAATCTGCTTTAGGAATCCATTCACCATCGCGTGTTATGCGAGATCAAGTTGGATATTATGTTGTAGCTGGATTCGCCAAAGGTATGAACGATAACACCAATTTGATTGATAAGGCAGCTAATAATCTTGCTGCTCACGCAATGCCATCTGTTGATATTAGTAGTTCAATTAACGGCGTACTTAGTCACGGCAATATTAGTAATAACATTGGTGGGACAATCGACCACCAACTTAATATAAATCAACAACCGGCCTATATTAACCTTTCACTGGGCGGAACAGAGTATAGGGCATTTGTTGAAGATATTAGTCGTGAACAAGGAGCGCAAACTTCATTAAGACAATTTAGATTTTAGGAGGTAATGGTTATGTATGGTTTTACTAACTTAGACATTAACCCATCTATTAACAGCCCCACTCGCCCAGTGGAGGCTATTAATTATGGTGGTCACTGGTTGGACGATGAAATTACGGGTTTTACCACCTTAGTTGTGAGTGGTAGGCATACTTTTTCAAGGGCCGTAAATGATATTGATTTAACTGGTGATGGAAATATGTATTTATCATCAAAATTAGAGAAGCGAACAATCGAAGTTAAGTTTCTGATTAAAACAGATTCTATTTCTGAATATAATCGACAAATGGAGCAGCTAAATATCATTTTAGCTAAACCACATCAAAAGTTATTCTTTGATGACTATCCAGAAGCCGTTTATACAGGAACTGTAACTTCAATTGAAATGGAAAATGATATTTTGAATGATACCGGAACTATTAAGATAGAGTGTAGTGATCCATTTGCTTATAGTAATGAACAAAATTCTTCTGGTACAGGTAACAGTTATCAAATTCCAACAGCTGGGTTAAATTATAATCAAACTCCGGAAGAAATTATTTTCTATCCTAGTACTGATATTGCCTCGTTAACAATTACGAACGGAGATAAAAAGATTGAGATTAACCAGGGGATTACTGCTAATACTAAAGTGCTAATCGATTTCAATACGCTTGATGTTGTTATTAATGAAGTTTCGGCATTAATGAATGTCACTTTGGATAGTAACCTTGGCGATTTCTATATCAAGGACGGTGATACAATTCGTTTTTCGACAAACGGAAAATATGAAATTAGGTATAGGGTGAAGAAATTATGAGAATGTATCTATTAGATAAAAAGCAACGTGTCAGACGTTGGCTCAAGGATAATGATTTCATTGAAGCTGAAATGACGGAAGAAATTAATGCAGCTAATCAGATCAATTTCTCCATGCCCTTAAAAGATCGTATTGCGGATAACATTTACTATGTTGCAATTCCAACACCACACAGTAAGCAAAAATATTTATTGTTTAAGCTTCTTAGTGAACGGGTACAAAACGATCGAATTGAGTACCAAGGGATTGAAGAAGCGTACGATGAATTAAAGCAATACGGCTATATTAAAGATATTCGCCCGAATGACCGAACCGCTGAAGAAATGCTAAAGATGGTTCTTGAACCAACACGTTGGACGCTGGGTAATGTTCCGGAGACTAATCACCAGTCAACAAATTTTTACTATATTACTTATTTAGAAGCTCTACAGAAAATTGTAGGGCTTTTTAATATTGAGTTAACTTTTGAAGTCACGATTGACCCAAAGAGTAATAAAATTACCCGTCGACAAGTCAATGTTTATAACCAACAAGGACAGCGAACGGGTAAGCGTTTTGAATATGGTTCTAATTTGCTAACAATAGAGCAGGAACAAGATAGCCAAGAACTGATCACTGCCTTAGTTGGTCGTGGTAAAGGTGAACAAGTGTCGGAAGGCCATGATGATACTCCGGATGGTTATGGTCGACGGATTACGTTTGCCGATGTAGTTTGGACTAAAAAGGACGGTAACCCTGTTGATAAACCAGCAGGGCAAGAATATCTAGTTGATCCAGAGGCTACAGAGTTATATGGATTCAGTGATGGTAATCCTCGGATTGGCTTAACTGTTTTTGAAGATATTGAAGATCCGATTGAGTTAATCAATGCCACCTGGAAAGCCCTTCAATCACTCAAACGTCCTAAGGTTAGTTTCAAGGCCAGTGTTACTGATGTTGGTAAGCTTGGTTTAGGAGATACTGTTGCGATAATTCGCCACGATTTGAAAATAGAGTATTTTACCCGCGTTTATAAAGTTAAACACGACTTGCTAAACGAGAATAATAATCAGATTGAATTGGGTGACGATTTTAGTAGTCACAGTATTACTAACTCAATTATTAAAGTTGATGGGATTGCTAACGAGGCTAAAGAAGTCGCTGGTTATGCTGCTATTGCTGCTAACGGTAAGAACAATAATTATTATTCTTCTGTTCAACCACTTGCTCCAATTGAAGGTGATATTTGGTATAAGGACTTAGGTAATGGTGAAGTAGATATGTACCAATATCACAATGGTGGCTGGGTATTTATCCAATCCACTCGCGATTTACATATCGTACAGAACCAAGTCAAAGAAGCCCAGTCTGGTCTAACCGAAGTCAAACAGCAGATTGAAGTTAATAAAAAATTGGCTGACCAAGATATAGAAAAACTTAATCAGTCAATTATTGATAATAAGAACATTGCTGACCAAAGCTTGCATAAGCTAGACGATAGCGTGGCTAAATTACAAAGCCAGTACGATAACAATATTGTTCCTGATCTGACTAAAGTAACTAATGATGTGTCTGATGCCTTGCAGAAGTATATTTCAGCGCAAAATAACATCGCTGACTTAACTAAGCAGGCACAAGATCAAGGTAAGAATATTGCTGATATCACTAAAACGGTTGATGGCCTGAATATTAACTATGCTAATCTACTGGGCGATGTTAATACCACTAAGATTGATGTCAAAGGATTGCAAACCACTCTTGGCA